>ERZ791734.71-NODE-71-length-170261-cov-18.839218_pt1 | contig 170261 bp, 139 predicted proteins | sample MGYA00509953_ERZ791734 | MGnify/ENA primary metagenome ERZ791734 (study PRJEB30046, sample SAMN00792038) | human gut metagenome | study: EMG produced TPA metagenomics assembly of the A metagenome-wide association study of gut microbiota in type 2...
ATATAGGCTTCGACGGAAGAACTGTAACTGACGCTTTCATGGGCAGGATAACGGACAGCATCAAGGGAAGAGATATGTCCTATGTGTGCGGAGAGGACCTTGTGGATAAGGTGTGGACGGACAGACCTGCTCTTTCTAAGGAACCTGTATGGGAGTTATCTGTTGAGTACACGGGAATGAGCCGTGAGGAGAAGCTTGCAAAGATTCGCCGGACAATGAAGGAGGAGGGGGCAGACCTTCTTGTGCTCACGGCACTTGATGATATTGCATGGCTCTTAAATCTTCGTGGCAATGATGTAGCATACAATCCTGTGTTTTTATCATATATGACAATGACAGCCGACAGTGCGGTTCTCTATCTTGATGAGAGCATACTTAATGCTGATATCAAGGGCAGGCTTGCTGCGGACGGAATTGAGTTGAGACCATACAATGACATTTACAGTGATTTAAAGAAGGTGGGAAAGGATGAGGTTGTACTGGTTGACAAGGCGACAGCGAACTTCCTTATTGTCCATTCAATTCCCGATACAGCGAATGTGAGGGCGGAGCAGAGCCCTGTTGTTCTTCCTAAGGCTGTTAAGACCGTGGCTGAGAGGGAGAACGAGAAGAAGGCTCATATTAAGGACGGAATGGCAGTTACGCATTTTATGTACTGGCTTAAGAAGAATGTAGGTAAGCTTGCTATAACAGAGATGAGCGCAGCCATACAGCTGGATGAGTTCAGAAAGAAGCAGCCGGGATACCTCGGAGAGAGCTTTGACCCGATTATGGGTTACGGTCCTCACGGGGCTATTGTGCATTACTCGGCAACCGAGGAGACGAACGCACAGCTTGAGCCTAGAAGCCTGCTGCTTGCAGATACGGGCGGACATTACTATGAGGGAACAACAGATATAACAAGAACAATCGCACTTGGAGAGCTTACCGACGAGGAAAAGAAGGTGTTCACACTCGTACTTAAGGGTCACTTAAATCTCGCAAATGCCCGGTTCTTATACGGCGTAAGAGGTGAGAATCTTGACTATATTGCGCGCGAACCGCTCTGGAGAAACGGAATGGACTATAACCACGGTACAGGCCATGGTGTCGGATATCTTCTCAACGTACATGAGCGTCCTAACGGTATCAGAACCAAGATTGCACCGAGCGGCCCTTCGGCAGTGCTTGAGGAGGGCATGATTACATCGGATGAGCCTGGAATGTACATTGCGGGCAAGTTCGGAATCAGACATGAGAACCTTGTGCTCTGTGTCAAGAGAGAAAAGACGGAGTACGGTCAGTTCATGGGCTTTGAGCCGCTTACAATGGTTCCGTTCGACCTTGATGCCGTCGATGTATCCTACATGACCGCTGAGGAGAAGGAGAGATTGAACGCATACCATGCGAAGGTATTTGCGGCAATCAGCCCTGACTTCGAGGGTGAGGAGCTTGAATGGCTTAAGAATGTTACGAGAGCTATATAAAAATATTTATCTGAGCAGGCTTTAAACATACCTAAGCATACTTAAAGCTCTGCAAAAGTGTGCTATGATAAAAGAAACTGCCGCACCGTGATTTCTCATGGGCGGCAGTTTCCTTTTTGCCGGATTTACATGACACTGCAATATATACGGCAGGCTGCGTGCCATGCCGTTGCATAAATAATTGTTGTATTATTTCGGCACAAAGTGTAAACTTGTTTACATATATCTGATAATGAAAGAAAATTTCAATATGCAACTTAATTTTACGATTAGCATGTATAAATAAACATGAGGGGAAAAGCTTTATGGCAAAAACATTTTCTGAAATGCTGTATGAAAAGATGAATATTCGTGGTGTCATGCAGGCAGATTTGTGCAGGGGGCTGTGTTCGACAACTGCGATGTCAAGATATCTGCAGGGGGAGAGGCGGATTGACAGAATGTTGCTTACGGCGTTTTTGCAGCGCCTTGGAATGTCGCCTGATAAATTTACAACCCTTGCCCTGTTTATGCTGGTCACATTTTTTATACTGATAACCGTTACCGGCAGGAAGATTGAACCCTTGGGGGAAGCATTGGCAGAAGCCATGGAGCAGTACACAAATAAGCTGAGGGAAATATTCAGTGCTTTTGATATAATTAAGTCATATAATCTGAGGGAAAAAACGGGGGAGAGCTTTACGGAAGCAAGCCTCAGGGCGCAGGAGAGCAGGAGGTCACTCGGCAGGCTTGAAGCTAAGGTTGGAATTGTGGCGCAGACAGTGGTTTCATGTATTCTGCTTATGTTTATGGTGTACGAGGTGTTTATGGTGAAGAAGTTTGAAAGTAAAACTTTCAGACTATTTATTGGAGGCAGTACTGCAAGCGTTGCTTGCAGTATGCAGGGGTATAAAAATGTGTATACTGTCGGCAGAGTTGTTTTCCTTCTGCTTGCGATAAGTATTCTGCTTGTTCCGGGAATAGGTGTGTTTGAGCAGTTTGCGGCGGTGAAAGCGGGAAAGGCTGCACTTAATTGCTTGGACGAGGCGATAAAGGTTGTTGGTGAGGATGGTGCATCTGTGGATTTTGGCGGAAAATTCGATAAAATATCTGCTGAGGGTGTGTCAGCAAGATATGGTGAGCGTACAGTTTTTGATAATGTGGATTTTGAGATTAAAGCCGGGAAAAAATATCTCATCACAGGTGCGTCAGGCTGTGGCAAATCAACACTTTTGAAGCTGCTAAGAAAATATATGAAGCCACAAGATGGAAAATTGTCGGTAGACAACTGTGCACTGTCGGATATCACGGTGGAGAGCTGGTTTTCACACACGGCATATCTGTCACAGCAGGTGTTTCTGTTTGCCGATACGCTGTACAATAATATATGTATGTTCAGGGATTGCGATAGGGAAAAGCTTGATGAGGTTATAGGACTTGCCGGACTTGCTGAGCTTGTAAAAAGCGTTCCGGGTGGGCTGGCATACAGAATTGAGGACAACGGAAGAAATCTGTCGGGAGGCGAGAGGGCGAGAGTGGCACTTGCAAGAGCACTTATGTCCAATGCCGGGATTATTCTGCTTGACGAGCCGTTCGCACATCTCGACAGCGGGAACATCCATGAGATAGAAAAAGGACTGCTTGCCATAGAGGGAAAAACCATAGTCAATGTAAGCCATGTAATCGATAACGAAAATGCTGCCCGATATGATGAGGTATGGCATATTGAAGATGAAAATATAACCAAATTTTCATCTTCAATATGTCATTAAATGAAATAAAAATTGTGCAATGTAACGAATATTTATGTTGTTTCTTATTTGTTTTTGTGAACTTATTGACCCAAAACCACATAAATGGTATAATTCAAAAGTCGAAAAACGTGAATATAGACAAAATCCGGCTGCAATATATGAAAAAATGGGTAATTATGCCTGGGTGAAAGCGGCGGCGAGAGATTTTGTCCTGTTTCAGCACCAAGAACAGGAGGTTAAGAAATGCGGAAGAAACAATTACTGGCAGTTGCGCTTTCGGTGTGCCTTGCGGTGACGCCGCCAATGAGCGTAAATGCACAGACAGGGTTGACTGTGGAGAAGGACAGTGCAGCCGAAGAGACAGTTTCCGAAAGTGAAAGCGGTAGTGAAACGGTCGAAGAGACAGTTTCAGAGGGTGAAAGCAGTACAACAGCAGAAACCGTTTCTGAGAGCGGAAGCGAGAGCACAACAGAGGCAGAGACAGCTTCCGGGAGCGAAGCAGAGAGCACAACAGAGGCAGAGACAGCTTCCGAGAGCGAAAGCGAGAGCACTACAGAAACGGAGACAGTTTCAGAGAGCGAGAACACAACAGAAGCAGAGAGCACTTCCGAGAGTGATATCAACTCAATAGCTAAGGCATATGCCGACAGTGACAGCGATAGTGCGGTAAGTGCTGAAAACAGCATCACAGAGGATTTTGAGGCTGTGACAGACTTCTGGGGAATGACAGGTACGCTTGTGGATGAGAGCAAGCTTAGCATTGCCGAGGATGGAAGCAACCATTATCTGGCAGCAAACGGTCAGAAGTATGCAACCAGAACAGCGACAAAGACGTTTGAAAATGTACCTGATATGGAGACGGCAGAGGTATCCTTCAAGTGGTACACCACATCTCTTACATCGGACAGCAGGACAGGACGTCCGGGAATCACCTTAAAGAGCGGAGACGTTGATGTAGTATCCGTGTATGTAGGTGAGATGAGAGACGCAGGAGCGGACACCGCCGTGTACTATTCCGTACAGGGAGGAGAGATTACCGATACCGGCAAGAAAGTAAAAGCAGGAGCCGTGCAGGACGTAAAGATTTCCGTTGATTTCGCAAGCCAGAAGGCAGTCATCACCATCAACGGTGAAGAGTATGCCACGGTTGACGTTAATGCTGCAGCGGGCAAGGTGGACGCGCTGATGCTCAACATGGCAGGAGGAAAGGGTTCAGGCAAGACCTACACCGTCAATATGGGTATTGATGATTTTGCCATGAGCTGGACTGAGGCACAGCCTTCCGAGGGCACGATTTCCGAGGATTTTGAGTCTGTGACAGATTTCTGGGGAATGACAGGTGCGCTTGTAAGCGAGAGCAAGCTTAGCATTGCCGAGGATGGAAGCAACCATTATCTGGCAGCAAACGGTCAGAAGTATGCAACCAGAACAGCGACAAAGACCTTTGATAATATGCCGGATATGGGAACAGCGGAGGTATCCTTTAAGTGGTACACCACATCTCTTACATCGGACAGCAGGACAGGACGCCCGGGAATCACATTAAAGAGCGGAGACGTTGATGTAGTATCCGTTTATGTAGGTGAGATGAGAAATTCGGGAGTGGATACCGCCGTGTACTATTCCGTACAGGGAGGAGATATTACCGATACAGGCAAGAAAGTAAAATCAGGAGCTGTGCAGGACGTAAAGATTTCCGTTGATTTTGCAACTCAGAAAGCAATCATTAACATCAATGGTGAAGAGTACGCCACGGTTGATGTGAACATGGCAGCGACCAAGGTGGATGCGCTGATGTTTAACATGGCAGGCGGAAATGGCTCAGGCAAGACCTACACCGTCAATATGGGTATTGATGATTTTTCATTGCACTATACCGCAGCGGGAGCGATTGAGAAGCCTAAGTTTATTGCATCACTGGCAGAGCTTGAAAATGTTACTGTGACAAAGGACGAGTATGAAGGCAGCTATGCTCATCCACAGACCGTCAAAGCAGTATTGTCAGATAATACGGAAGTGGAGCTTGAGATTGATCAGGATACCTGGAGCTGCAGTCCGGCTATCGATGTGAATGAGATGGGTACCATCACCTGGACAGCGTCTGTCAAGCTTCCTGACAAGGTTACCAATCCTTTGAATTTACAGGTAAGCTATGTGATGGACTATAAGTCCGATTTCCTGGACACGGATATCAATTCACTGGGAACACTCAATACATATAATGTGACCAAGCAGGCCTGGGAGGACGGCACTTATACCCACCCTGAGCAGGTATCTGCAAAGCTTGTGAATGACAAGATAATCACGGTTTCCATAGACAGGAATTCCTGGAAATGTGAGCCTGAGTTTGACGTGAACACAAAGGGCAGCTATGTTTGGACGGCTGATATTGTGGCTCCTGAGGGCTATCGCAATCACAGAGGACTTACGGTTTCCTATACAATGAATTATTACGGCAACTGGGAGTCCGGGCATGATTATGAGGACGACTTCACCTTCGGCATTTCAGGCTGGAATGTATGGGGCAAGGACGTAGATAAGACCTCAGGTACAGGTGGATTTACGTTCAGTCTCAAAGAAGAGGACGGAAATGCATATCTGTATGGTACAGTAAGCAAGAGTGGTGCAGGAAGAGGTTCAAGACTTGATTTACCCGGAGGCATTGTAAAGGGTGCGACCATGGAGTTTGACTGGAACCCTGCTGTAGTGGCAAGCGGACATGCAGATCTCCTGTTTATGGCACCTGTGGCAAAGCAGAACTATTTTACCATCTATGCTGACAGCACGGGAGCAATCAAGTACTATACTACAGAAGATGCAAACAACGATGATGCTGTGAATAACGGCTTTGAGGGCATTATCGCGGAGGCAGATGCCGTGGCAACGGGTGTAGGTGAGCTTAATCAGTGGTTTACCGTGAAGATGGATTTTGATTACATCGCGCACACGGCAGCCATCACGGTAACTTCCAAGGCTGACCCGTCAAAGACCTACTCGGCAGATAATATTGCCATTGATGAGAGAGCTAACGGACTTTCGCTGATGGTTGTGCGTAAGCCGGCTGCATGTTCACAGGCAGATGTGGCCTTTGACAATATTGTCGTTGATTACAGTAAATTCGATGAAAACGACATTGTAGATGTAGACCAGCCTTCATATGTGAATGTTGCAGCCGTAAAATTTGATGAATATACCTTCCCTTCTGAGGTAACGGTAACACTTGGAGATGGCTCAACAGACACAGTAGAGGTTGGCGAGTGGGCAGCAGAGCCTGCATTTGACAAGGATACAGAGACAGTATATACCTGGACGGCACCTCTTATACCGGGCAGGTACACCAATTACTTTGATTTAAAAGCTTCATTCTCAATGAACTATACGATGCTGCCTTATGTGACGAGTGTGAACAATCCGGCAACTCTTGAGCTTGAATATGGCGAGGCATGGGACGTAAGCGAACTTCCGGAGACAGCTACCATTATTCTGAGCGACGGAACTGTACGCACCGATGCACCTGTAGGTGAGTGGACAGCTATCCGCGCATTTAATTCGGAGGCAGAGGGTATCTACATTTATGGTGCCAAGCTGGCAGAGAACGAGGGCGAATACGCTATAGATTATGATGCCATTACCGTAAACGAGTATCACGGTGATTCGGCGAAGGACGAGTTAAAGGATTCCTTTATCTATGATGTATATTATAGAGTAAGCTACTATAAGAGCAATAACAATTACAACGGTTATGAGAGAGCTATGGAATATCTGGACCGCGGTGTGACGGCAGTTCCTGCGGACAATGGTATCCTGGTATCTTGGAGATGTTTGGTTGATGAGTATGGCACAGATGTACAGTTCAACGTGCTCAGAAACGGTAAGCAGATTAATTCAGAGCCTATCACAAGCAAGACCAATTATCTGGATACAGAGGGAGAACCGGGCAATTTATATGCCGTGGAGACCATAAAGAACGGAAAAAAGACCACCTCAGAGTATGTGAAAGCATTGTCTGAGAGCTATCTGTCAATTCCTCTTCAGAAGCCGGATCCTCAGCCGGATAAGGATGGAAACCTTGCAACCTATTCCATCAATGATGCAGGTGTTGCAGATGTGGACGGCGACGGACAGTATGAGATCGTGGTAAAGTGGTATCCTTCAGATGCTTTTGATTCAGGAAAGCAGGACGGACCTTCCGCACCTACTATTTTTGACTGCTATGAGATGGACGGTACGCCTCTGTGGAGAATCAATATGGGACTGGAGCTTCCATCAGGCGCCCATTGGAACCAGTTCATGCTCTACGATATGGACGAGGACGGAAAGGCAGAGTTCTTTATTAAGACCTCTGACGGTACAATCAGTTACAGACCGAATGCAGATGGCTTGTTTGACATGAATGATGAGAGCACAATTATTTCCTACATTGGTGATAAGAGTGTTATTCCGGGAAAGAATGTCAACAGCACAGGACATGTGAATGCAAACAGTAATGAATATGTTACAGTATTCAATGGTGCGACAGGAGAAGAGATTGACACCATAGATTATATCAATACCGTAAAAGGAGTAGGTTTTGATGCCTATGGCGATAACTGGGGCAACCGTGCATCACGTTTCAATATCGCTATTGCATACCTGCCAAAGGATAAGGACAATGCTGACTGTACAGAGACAATTCCGGCAGTGTTACTTAACCGTGGATATTATAATAAGACAACCGTTGCAGCATATACGTTAAGAGATGGAAAGCTGCAGCTTGAGTGGAATTTTAATACAGAAAACGGTACGGAATATGCAGGCAAGGGTAACCATAATGTGGCAACCGGCGATATGGATAACGATGGATTTGACGAGCTGGTAATCGGTGCAATGGCAATCGACCATGACGGTACTGTATTGTGGGTAAAGAATGGTAAGGATGGTCAGGATTACCAGGGACATGCAGATTCCATCCATCTTACAGCCATGAATCCTGAAAAGCCTACACAGTTGTATGTATTTACACCTTCTGAGGAGAAGGAATCTACATTGAATGCAACTTTGTCCAATGCGGCAAACGGAAGCCGTATCAACGGCACATGGAATGCACTTGCAGATATCGGACGAGGTGTTGCTGCCAATATTACGCCTGCTGAAGGTTTTGAATATTGGGCAAACAATCCTAACAGTGAAGGAAATATTACAGGCGCAATCTTCAATATTAAGGGAAGTGTAATTGCGGCTACAAAGCCGGATAATATCTCTACCAACTGGGTTATCTATTGGGATGGCGATTTGTTAAGCGAGCTTGCAGACGGATATAGTGCGAGCAGCGCAGGTACTGCACAGTCAATTTACAAGTATGACTGGGAGAACAATGCTTTAGACAGAATCGAGACATTTGAGGGAACACATACTAATAACTCAACCAAGAATAACCCAAGCTTAACCGCAGATTTATTCGGTGACTGGCGTGAAGAGGTTATGGTAGGTAACTCTGACAACACTGAGCTGCATATCTACATGACAAGCTATGAGACAGATTATATGATTTACTCATTGATGCAGGATCCTGTATATCGTAATGCTGTGGCTAACCAGAACACTGCATACAACCAGCCGCCTCACTTAGGCTTCTACCTGGGCGAGGACAATAAGGATCAGGTGCTTGCTATGGAGCTTCCTACAGCAAATATCCGTTATACAACAGACGGCACTCAGACAGCAGAGGGTGACTACGTTGCAAAGGCGGAGGTTGTAGCTGATGAGGCTGCTGTAAATGATGCACTTAATGAGGCTCTTGAGAATGAGGAGTTAAAGACTATCCTTAACTGCAAGGATGCATCAGACCTGAAGAATTACATGCTTGATAAGCTTCTCAAGGCATCGGAGGACAAGAAGCTTGGCACTGTTTCATCGGACAACACATTTGTGATGGATGTAAAGATAAAGCTGTATATCAATGGCAGTACGGACTATGTATATGCTACCAGGGAGAATTTCCCTTCGGATGGTGTCGATGTTTTCATTCCTTATCCGGAAGGAACCGCAAAGGACGGTTTTGAGTTTGTGATTAATCATCTGGTAACTACGGGCTGCAACGGAAGAAACGTAGGTGATATGGAGGTATTCTCAAGTTACAACGCTTCCGATGCATGGAAGATAACAAAGGGAGACGACGGTCTTACAATCCATATTATGAGTGCATCTCCTTTTAGTATTGCATGGCAGAAGTCGGAGAATATTCCGAAGGACCCTGAGCCGGGCGAGCCTGGAACAACAGAACCTGGAACAACGGAGCCTGGAACGACAGAGCCTGGAACAACAGAGCCTGGAACAACGGAGCCTGGAACGACAGAGCCTGGAACAACAGAGCCGGGAACCACAGAACCGGGAACAACGGAGCCTGAAACAACAGCTCCAAGCAACGAGGAGCCTGAAAGCAGCGCTGCAGCGATAAGTCCTAACACAGGATTTAATGGCCCGGCAGGCGGAAACGGCGGCGTCAACAATGGAAGCATCAACAACGCTTCAACTGAAGCAGCAAAGACAGCTTCGTGGGCAATCTACCCAATATTGGCAATATTCGTATTGATGATGGCGGGAGGAACATTCTTCTATACGAGGTATGAAAAGAAGAGAAAAAACAATAAGTAATAATTGATAGTGAATTAGAATTTGTTTTACATCGGCAGTTGACCACGGATGGTTGCTGCCGATGTTTTACTTTTCGGCATACTCGTTATACAGCGCCTTTAGTTCGCCGCGGCACTCAAGGAATATCTTTCCGAGAAATGGGTCAAAGTGGGTTCCAAGCGAGCTCTCTATTATGCCAAAAGCTGTGTCGTAGGAGTAGGCTTCCTTGTAGCAACGTTTGCTCACAAGCGCATCGAAAACATCAGCGAGAGCCATTATGCGGGCCTCAAGGGGAATGTTATCTCCTGCTAAGCCGTCCGGATAGCCGCTTCCGTCCCATTTTTCGTGGTGGTAATGAGCCACATTTTTAGCCAGCTCAACGAACTTGTCGTTTTCAACACCACGCAGGATGCTTTCAACAATGGAAGCTCCTTCGGCTGCGTGGCGCTTCATCTGATTGTATTCATCGTTGTTGTAACGCCCCTGCTTCTGCAGGATGCTGTCAGCGATGGCAATCTTTCCGAGGTCGTGCATGGGAGCAGCCTTTGAGAGCATCTGGAGAAATTCCGCATTGATATGAAGCTGTTCACAGTATGGGAGCAGATGCTTTGAATAAATGTCAATAACTGAGCTTGTTCTTTTGATATGTCCGCCCGTGCTGTTATCCCTGCTTTCAACCATCGTCGCCATGCCGAGAACCATCATATCCTTGATGTGTGATATGTCGGCAGTCTTTATGGCAACCTCCCTTTTCAAATCCCAGTTGTAATTCTTTATTGCATTCAGATAGTTGTTTTCGCTGGTCCGGTCTACGAGTTCTATTATGTAACCGACCTTCCGCTTCCGGTTGTATATTATATTTCTTACGTTGACATCAAAATATCTGTCGTCAAAGCGGATGTTCTTCGATTTAGCCGTTCCGTCACCTGCCCAGTCTATAAGATTGGTGTAGAGAAATGAATCCGATTTCGGGACTGCCTTGTCAACATGCCATGTCCGAACGATTTCAGGGAAAAGCTCCTTCGCATAATCGTTGGCACTGATGTAGCGGAAACGGTTGTCAAACTCGATGTAGCCGTATTCCTTCAGACGGTCGACAGATGCGGCGATATTCGCTGACATGTCGAACATGTTGATGCGCTCGGCGATATTAACCATCAGGATGGAGGCGATGAGATAGCCTACAGAGAGATAGCTTATGTTGGTGTGCACGATGCGCTGTAAAATATAGGTTCCTGCGACAGATATTCCAAGAAGGCTCATAACGGAGACAATTTTAGTTGATATTGTGCTGCTCTTTTTGATGGAGTAGACAAAGTAGAAGAGCAGTACCGCACTGTAGACAGCCATAAGAACCGTGTTTAAAAAATGTGTAGGTCCATATACTTTTGCAAGATAATTGTAATCGCCGGACTGCACAAGAGTCACCGATTTGTAGTATACAGGGAGAATGCCTATAGTCATCGCGAGGCAGAAAACCGTTGATGCAAAAATAAAGAGAAGTGATGTAAGGAAACGCGGAACCCTTACGTTACACATTCTTGTGATAATATGAACGAGGAGAAGCGGGCAATAGCAGTTACCGATATATATGAGCTTCTGCGCAAAAAGCGCCATTTCAAGGCTTGATGATACAGCAAGCATAAAACGCCCGCCACCGTTCAGAGTCAGGACAATTCCGAAGCAGACAAGAAGGTTATCGGTCTTGGGGTTCCTTGCGAGGTAATATATTGTCATTGAAAGTGATATGATAAATGTTGTGAGATAGAGTATTGTGACCATGGCAGCCTCCTGTACTTTTGCCGCAATGCTGACAATTCGGATTGTGAAACAAATATATGTAATTGTATCATATCAGAGCTTTAAATGCAAGGCTGTGATTTGATAAAACCAAGTAAAACAGTAGGGTTACGGACAGGATAAGAAATGAAAAGATAATTGTTGTAAAATATCAACACAAGATATAATATTATTTTTATATAATAAACGTGAGGGTAAAGATTTATGGCAAAAACACTTTCTGAGATGTTGTATGAACGTATGGAAAACCGCAATGTGCGGCAGGCGGACTTGTGCAGAGGTCTGTGCTCAACCTCAGCAATGTCAAGGTATCTTCGTGGAGAGAGACGTATAGACAGAATGCTGCTCACGGCATTTATGCAGCGCCTTGGCATGTCGCCCGACAAGTTTACCACTCTTTTGACAGAGCCGGAATACTATTATTTTGAATGGAAACAGGAGATTGTACTTGCCCAGATTCGGGGTGATTATAAAAAAGTGGAATGCCTGCTGAAAGATGATGCTGCCGTGGACAGGGAATGCAATGAAATACTGCAGGAACAGTTCTACCTTATGCTAAATGGTATTGTAGTCAAACAGCTTTATGGTGACAACGAAAAAAGTGAGAAATTTTTTTATGAGGCAATAAAGCTTACAATACCGGATTTTCCTGAAAAATTTAATATGAATACATTGTTCTGCCTGCAGGAGATAAATGCCATAATTCTGTGGCTTGAAGTTCAGCCGGATAAGAAGAAAAAGCTTGAGCTGTATGAATACCTGATTTCCTATGTGACAAGACAGTATAAAGAAGAGCTTGAGCTTGTAAAAATTTATCCAAGACTTGCAGCAGGCTATCTGGGAGTGCTTTACCGGGAAAAAAGGTATTATGAGTGTATTGTGGTGTCGGAGAGAGCGTTTGAGCTTATGTTCTCAACCGGGTATGTGATGTGTCTTGGAAAAATCCTTGACATAAATATAAAGGCTTATAAATCCTGTGGAAATGAGGAAAAAATAATAGACAGGCAGCTGCAGCTTGAAGCGTGGAATGAGTTCGTTGAAGAAGAAAAGAGTGCCGGAATAGGTGATAATGATGATATTTGTATTATGGATGTATGGCAGGAAACGGAACTGATAAATGAGCTGATAAGGCGTGAAAGGCAGAAAAAAGGGTACTCACAGGAGTATGTGAGTGAGGGGATATGTTCACCCCAGACCTTTTCCAGAATAGAAAGTGGAAGCAGGCTTCCCAATCCTAACAAATATAGGCTCATCATGGGAAAGTTATCGCTTAGTAAGGAATACTATTTCAGCAGCATAGAAACATCAGATTATTCCGTGCTTGAAAAAAAGCATAATCTGGAAAGACTGATAATGTGTGAGAACTGGGAAGATGCAGAAAGAGAACTTTATTCGCTTGAGAAAGCGCTCAGTCTTGATATTCCGGTCAACAGCCAGTATGTACAGATTATGAAATATATTATTGACAATGATCTTGATAAAATTGAACCGAAAGACAAAATAGAAATATTAAGGCAGATACTGTCAATAACCGTGACGGACATTCCGGAGAATGATTGTGTTGAAGCTTGGGGCGATGATATCTGGCTCAAGGATTTCAGCAGCAGCGAGAAATTGATTATCGTACAGATAGGAAATGTCCTTATAAATAACAAGGATTACAAGTTTGCAGCACATATCTTTGAAAATGTGCTTGAGGGCTGTAAAAGGAGCAAAATAAAACCGGAGTTCCACTATAGGACATTAACACTTATTATTTCCAGACTGTCAGGGCTGTATGGAAGGCTTGGAGATTGCGAAAGAGAAAGAAGTTATTCGTTGGAATCTATAAGAATATCTTCTGTAAGCTGCAACAGAGATGACCTTCCTGCATACATCAATAATCTGGCGGATGCCTATGAAAAAATGGGTGATATGGAAAAGGCTGCGAAGTATTACAGAATAGCTTATCTGTGTGCAGAGCTGTTCGGAAAAAAATATGTACATAAAATAAAAGCGTCCTATGACAAAATTAAGGAAGTGATTTTTTCAATTCATCTAAAATAACATCCGTACACACAGTAATAATATATTCGGAAAAATAAAATCCCCGGAAACGTCATTAAATTTTCCCGATATAAAGAGTAATATAAATGCTGTAAAACTCTATTTATCAGCAAAAATACGTTTTCAAGGAGCGATGCCGGAATGAACATCATAACAAAAGTCATACATGAAAATAAAAGACATTTTGCTATATATATTTTGAGCTGTCTTGTCGGAACCACAGGTGTGTCACTGCTTATGAACAGCATGTACGGATTGATTTTTGGAATGATGGACAGTGTGAATGAGCTGACGGCGCACAGTTTTGCAGTCATAATAGCCATTATTGCAGTGATTGCGGTACTTATGCTGCTGACAGCAGATTGTCAGCTCAATTTCATAATGTTGTGTATGCTTAAGGTTATAGTGCTTGCCGGGCTTGCTGAGTTTGTAAAAAACGTTCCGGGTGGGTTGGAATATAGAATTGAGGATAACGGAAGGAATCTATCCGGAGGCGAAAGAGCGAGGGTTGCATTTGCCAGAGCACTTATATCTGATGCGGAGATTATTCTGCTTGATGAGCCGTTTGCACATCTTGATAGCGGAAACGCTCATGAGATAGAAAAAGGATTTGACGATAAACAGTTGTACAACGATTTTCGCAATTGCCTAATATCCTACTTAAACCAAAGGAGAAAAGATGAACAGGAATAAGTTTATTTTAAAGTATGTAAAGCTGATATGGAAAAAATGTATTCCGTGTCTTATTCTGGCAGTGTTTATTGTGGGCCTGCAGATTGTCATGCCGCTCGCGGTGAGACGGTTTCTGTATGGCATTGAGGAGAATTCGACGATTAAGCTGTTAGTTGTATCGCTGGTGCTGTATGCATTGCTGCTGGGGATATATAATTTTGTTGATGTGCTCTGGATGAAGTCGCTCGACAGAATGGGCGGGGCAATACTCTCGAAGATGAGGGAGGAGCTTATGCGCTCCATATATTATGCACCTTACAAAAAGGTGCTGGCTGCCGGTACGGAGAAAATCAAGAATATCATATATATGGATACAATCAATATATTTGGGTGTATCAGTGTACATACAGTGAATATAATCATCAATTTTATCATTATATGTATATTTGATGTGATAGCTTTCAACATCAATGTGCTGTTCGGTGCCGGACTTCTTATTGTGGCGGCGGCAGGTTTTGCGCTTGCAATACTGACACGTCGACGTATTGCTGCGGCATCAAGGTCTGTGAATGTCAAGATGAAGGCTGATAATAAGAACGTGAGTGAGTATGTGGATTCACTTGAGATGGCGAGAAGCAATAAGCTTATAGATTATTTTGTCGGAAAAGAAAATGATGCCATAGACGATTTTATAGGCACCTCTATAAAGGCTGACAATACACTTGTATCCTTGAAAAATCTTGTGTCCCAGTTCCATCAGTGGGCATCGATGCTCCTCATAGCGTTAACGACCATGTATGTTCAGGGCGACGCCGGTGATATAGTGTTCGCAATGCTTGTGCTTGATATTGTGCTTGATGCGAGCAGAACCCTTGAAAATTCCATTTACCAGATAATAAGGAATGAGCCATCGTTTGAGCATGTGGAAGATATACTTAAGCTTATGCCGGAGAAGAAGAGCGGAGTTGTCAATGATGTTGAGAAAGTAAGCTTTAATGATGTGACATTTTCCTATGATGATAAAAAGAATGTCATAGAGGGGCTTAATGCAGAGTTTGGGAAAGGTGAGATAATTCATGTGAAGGGCGGGAACGGTGCAGGAAAATCAACCTTCATCAAGCTGCTCAACGGACTTTTAGAGCCTGACTCAGGATGTATCACATTTGACAATTCAGATTGGAAGGATATAAGCCCTGAGTCTAAATGCCGGACTGTGCTTTATGTAGGACAGGATGAGACTCTGTTAAATGAAAACACCGTAGAATATCTGGACATTATAACATCGTCAATGTACGGCAAGGACAGAATACAGGAGGTGATGTCAGGGCTTGGAATGTCCGGGGCGGACATGGAGCGGACTATAGAGGAGCTGGGTATGTCGCTTTCCGGTGGTCAGAGGAGAAAGCTTCTCCTAGCCAAGCTCATGCTCATGTATGACAAGGCACCAATCATTATTATAGATGAGATTGAGAATGATTTGGACAAGAATACGAGGCAGTTATGGAGACAGTTTACACAAAAGCTGTATGCTGAGAGGGAAAAGCATATAATATTCTATATATCACATGATTATGACGGAGAAGGTTTCTGCACCGGAACGTTTACCAAAGATACTGATTCTTGGAAATCATGACATGCATTTTGCGTGCGTACAGTGGAGAAAATCCTGATTTGATGAAATGCTTAAAAAAATTAAGTCATAAAAGCCTGCAGAGGTTGAAAAATATCGTGCTATAGGGTAAAATTAAAATCTGGCATTGGATTAAGAAAACAAATCCGGTGCAGGATTTTATTTTATTACTATGAAGGGATGATGTTATGACGAGAAGGATTAGTGCGATTATACTCACTGCCATCATGGCAGCCTGTACGATTACAGGGTGTTCAGGCAGTGATGCCATGGCACCGTCTGATGAGAGCGGTGTAGAGAGCGGAGCATACGACACAATACAGGATGACAACGGGGCAGCTTCGGGGAAGGTGACTCTCAAGGTGTGGGCTGAGGAGGCGCAGCACCCGACAGTGCAGAAGATGATTGACAGCTTTATCGAGGAGTACAAGGGACAGGCGGATTTTGAGATTACACTTGAAGCACAGCCTGACTCAACCACAAGAGATGTGCTGCTTGGAGATGTTCAGAACGCGGCGGATGTGTTTTCATTTCCTGATGACCAGCTGAGTGCCATGGTTGCGGGCGGTGCACTTGCACCTGTGCCGAATGCACAGGAGATAAGTGACCGGATGGTTGCAGAGTCCGTGTCGGCGGCGTCAATCAACGGAACACTCTATGCGTATCCGATGACGGCTGATAACGGCTACTTTTTATACTACAACAAAGAGTATTTTTCTGAGGAGGACGTAAAGACACTTGACTCCATACTTAAGATATGTGAGGAGAACGGCAAGAAGTTATCAATGGAACTCAATTCGGGATGGTATATGTATTCATTCTTTGGAAATACAGGACTTTCGATGCACATAAACGATGATGGCATCACAAATGAATGTAATTGGAATACGACAGAGGGGGCAATCAGGGGAATTGATGTTGCTGAGGCAATAGTTGATGTCATATCAAGTCCGGGATTTATTGCACAGTCGGACACGGAATGGGTTGCACAGGCTGAGTCGGGTGATGTTATTGCCGCAGTCAGCGGTGTATGGAAGGCTGTTGCTGTCAAGAATGTGTGGGGTGATGATTATGGTGCGTGCAAGCTTCCTACCTATACATGTAAAGGCGAGCAGATTCAGATGGCTTCATTTACAGGCTATAAGATGATAGGTGTGAATTATTATTCCAAGAACAAGGAATGGGCATTCAAGCTGGCGGAGTGGATGACAAATGAGCAGAACCAGACGCTCAGATTTGTTGAGCAGAATCAGGGTCCTGCCGACAAGGTTGCTGCGTCATCCGATGAGGTTGCGAAGGTTCCGGCAATTGCGGCTGTTATTGAGCAGTCCAAGTACGGCGTGCTTCAGAGAATCGGCAACAGCTATTGGGACGCATGTACGGCATTTATTGACTCACTGCTTGAGGGAAATATCGAAGGAGCACAGCTTCAGGCACAGCTTGACAAGTTAGTGGAAGGAATTACGGAGCGATAGTAAGGAGGACTTTTAAGATGAATAAAAAGAGAGTACGAATCAGCCTGAAAATGATTATTCTGGTTCCGGTTATAATCCTTGGTATCGTGGCTGTGTTTTCAAATGTGACGGCATTGGTCAATCTTAAGAGAGTTAACAACACCGCAACACATATAGTCGAGGAGAATCTTTCCAACATATCAAGTCTCAGTGAGATTCAGAACGAGGCCCAGAACATACATAAGCTTGCACTGTCACATATAATTGCATCTGATTTTGACACGATGGTGGAGGTTGTGGATTCGGTAAGGCTTGAGGAAGCCAAGCTTGATGCGATGCTTGACGAGTATGCGGTTAATATTCCGGCAGGGGATGAGGAGGCGTTCAACCAGCTTCTTAGCAGCTATGAGGGATTAAAGTATGAGATAGCCAATCTTATGGCATACAGCGGTAACAGCAAAAAAACGGCAGCCTATGAGCTTGCCAACGGTGCAATAGCTGATTACAGCAATGACATGCAGACGAGAATACAGCTCATCATTGACAATGCCAACACACAGTCGTCACTGGCCGGTGAAGAGCTTGCGAGGCAGTACAACAGTGCGAGGGTGCGCAATATATTCATAATTGCGGTCTGCCTCGTGCTCATACTCGTTGCTCTTTACGGTGTATTTATGCTTGTCATAAGAAAGCTCAGTGTAACCAACAAGGAACTCAGTCAGATTATCAAAGGTATAGATAAGAGAGAGGGGGATCTCACACGAAGGGTGAGCATACTCTCCAATGATGAGGTGGCAGACTTAGGAAAAGGTATAAATACCTTTATGGAGAAGCTTCAGCATATAATGAAGCTGATTATCTCCAATTCACAGAAGCTTGAGGCGGTAGTGGGAGATGTGGAACAGAGCATCAGAACCTCCAACGACAGTGCTGCAGACCTGTCAGCGGTTACGGAGGAGCTCTCGGCTACGATGCAGGAGATTGAGAATGCGGCATCAGTGATTAATCAGAATGCGGATGCAGTGCTTGATAAGGTTGTTGAGATTGCCGAAAAGTCCGGAAGCATCAACGATTACTCCAAGGAGATGAAAAAGAATGCTGATAAGCTTGAGGCAGATGCGAGAAGCAACATGGAGCAGACAAGCGTTAAGGTTGAAGAGATTCTCAATGTTCTCAACCAGGCGATTGAGCAGAGCAGGAGCGTAGAACAGGTCAATGGACTTACGAACGATATTCTGAACATATCAAGCCAGACCAATCTTCTTGCACTCAATGCTTCCATTGAGGCGGCAAGAGCAGGAGATGCAGGCCGCGGATTTGCCGTTGTTGCAGAGGAGATAAGACAGCTTGCCGATTCAAGCAGGGAGACGGCTAACCGCATTCAGCAGATTAATGGTGTTGTAACCAATGCGGTGCATAATCTGAGCGATAATGCCGGAAATCTTGTCGAATACATGCGCGAGTCGATTCTTCCGGAGTTTGAGAGCTTTGTCGAAGGCGGTGCACAGTACCGGGACAATGCGACATATATTGAGACGGTTATGAATGAGTTCACCGAAAAGACGGATGCATTAAAGAGCGAGGTCGATGCGATTGCAGGCTCAATAAGCAATATCACCAATGCAATCGAGGAGGGTGCAAGAGGAGTAAGCGGTGCGGCACAGAGCACACAGACTCTTGTAACCGACATGGATAACATCAACGGGAAGATGAACGAGAATAAGGAAATAGCTGCCGCACTCTTGAAGGAGACAGATATATTTACTAAGTTCTAGAATGAGGAAATATGACCAGGGAAAAGAATATTTGCAATAAAGACATCATTGAATTTTTTGATAAGTATGCACCGTGCTGGGATGAGCACATGATAAGAAACGAAGAAGTAATAAAAGAGATACTTGATAATGCCGGCGTGAGGCGTGGAAGCAGAGTGCTTGATGTTGCATGCGGCACTGGGGTGCTTATTCCTGATTATCTTGAGCGCGGAGCAGAAGAGGTCACAGCTGTTGACATATCGCCTAAGATGATAGAGATAGCGCGTGGAAAGTTCAAAGAGCCGAATGTGCAGCTTATCCGTGCGGATGTCATGTCGGATGACATGGGAACGGATTATGATTCCATTGTGGTGTACAATGCTTTCCCTCATTTTCCGAATCAGAAGGAGCTTATAAAAAGACTTTCACAGCTTCTTAAGGTCGGAGGAAGACTTACGGTTGCACACGGAATGAGCCGTGAATGGATTGAGAAACATCATGAAGGTGCCGCATGTAAGGTATCCGTAGGACTTATGCAGGCAGATGCTCTTGCAGGCATATTTTCAGATTATCTTGATGTTTTAAATGTTATTTCCGATTCGAGAATGTATCAGGTTGTCGGAGAAAAAAGAGCTTAAAATGCATAATTCTCCTGTGTTTCCACATACTACCCATACAAACATTTATGGAAAAGTATGTGGAATACAGGAGGTTTTTTTATTTATGAAGGCAACCGGGATAGTGCGTCGGATAGATGATTTGGGGAGAGTGGTCATTCCGAAGGAGATAAGGAGAACACTGAGAATAAGGGAGGGCGACCCTCTTGAGATATTTACGGACAGGGAGGGTGAGATTATTCTGAAAAAATATTCGCCGATAGGTGAACTTGGAAGCTTTGCCAAGCAGTATGCGGATGTGCTTGCACAGGGTACGGGGCAGATTGTGTGCATTACGGACAGAGATCAGGTCATTGCCTTTGCCGGAGGCCCCAAAAAGGATGTACTTCAAAAGCCGATAAGCAGACAGCTTGAGGAGATTATAGACGGAAGGGAAAGCTTTATAGCGAACAGGGATGAGAGAAGGTTCATTCCGATAATCGATGGGGATAATGAAGATTACAGCTCTCAGGTCATAAGTCCGATAATATGTGAGGGCGATGCCATAGGTTCGGTGATAATCACCACAAAGGAACAGAAGGTGAAGTTTACCGACGCTGACAGGAAGCTTACAGGCTGTGCGGCTGGTTTTCTGGGGAAGCAGATGGAATCATAAAAAAACCCCTAAAATGCTTATTTTTCCTTGACAAATATAGGCAAAACATATATAAATAATTGTGAAGGTTCAATATTTATTTCAGGAGGATTTTTCTAAAATGAACAAGACAGAATTAGTTGCAGCTATTGCTGAGAAGACAGAGTTATCTAAGAAGGACGCTGAGAAGGCTCTTAAGGCTTTCACAGATGTAGTTGCTGAGGAGTTAAAGAAGGGCGAGAAGATTCAGTTAGTTGGCTTTGGTACATTCGAAGTAGCTGAGAGACCTGCAAGAGACGGAAGAAACCCACTCACAGGTAAGGCTATGAAGATTCCGGCTTCTAAGAGCCCTAAGTTCAAGGCCGGTAAGGCACTCAAGGATACAGTTAACGCTTAATTGCTTCCTGAGAATCAGAACGAATGATGACATCCCAAGACTGCATCCTGTGTGGTCCTGGGATGTTTTTATGTAATAGGATTCAGGTGTTAAAACATGCTGATTTATTTTAAAAGTGTATATCATGTTATAAATATTGAAGTTGTGAAAGCATGATTTGACCCCTGAATCGTAATAGGAAAGAAATGAGGAATATATGAGACTGGATAAATATTTAAAGGTATCAAGATTAATAAAAAGAAGAACGGTTGCCAATGAGGCGTGCGATGCGGGACGTGTGCTTGTGAATGACAGGCCTGCCAAGGCATCCTGTGAAGTAAAGGTTGGAGATACGATAGAGATTGCTTTTGGAACCAGGAATGTAAAGGTGGAGGTTCTTGATATTGTAGAGACGACCAGGAAAGAAGAAGCGAAGGATATGTTTAAATATCTGTAAAATCCATGCATAAATTCATTCCGCCGATAATATATTTACTGTATCAATCGGTCTGATAGGGGGATGAATATGGAGGAACTTCAGGTTTCAGGCAGGGTACATAAAATATCATCTGATAACAGAAAAAAATGCAGCATAACCGGAGTCACGGATGTTATTTCTTTTGACCTTAATCAGGTGCTGTTAGAGACGGAATATGGAATGCTTACCATAAAAGGGCATGACCTTCACGTCGGAAGACTGTCAGTAGATAAAGGAGAGCTTGAGGTGGACGGAAGTATAGACAGTTATGTCTATTCGGATGTCGTAAGCGTGGCTAAAAAGGGGGAATCTTTTCTTAACAGACTTTTCAAATAAAGCTGATGGAAAGAGGTGCCACCTTTGAGAGAGTTTATTGCGCATGAATTTCGGTTCCTTTTGTGGTGCCTGTGCTGCGGCGGGATGCTCGGTGCGGTGTACCGTGTGCTGACCGTGTTCAGAAAACTGGTCAGGCATAATGGATTTTTTGTGGCTGTTGAGGACGTATTCTATTGGTTTATGTCGGCTTTTTTGATGTTTGCGGTTATACTTGTAGCAAATGACGGGGCTGCAAGATGGTTTTCAATCGCAGGCATGATTGTGGGAATGGTAATTGTATCCTGTATATTGAAATATATGGAAAAAGGGGTTACAATCTTATATTATAAGATGGGAAAGGTTCGTGGTCACAGAAATGGCACAGAAGAACGTAAGGCAGGACAACACAAGAAGAAAAAAGAGTAATTACAGCAGGCATGCGGTTGTTGTCAGAAGCCGCAGGATAGCGCATAATTACACATGGCTTGCAGGGTTTGCCGTGATAATACTTATGGTCATTATATGCTTTGCCGTGAACAAGTCAGCAGCAAGGTTAGAGGACAAGAACACGGTGTATGATGAACAGATAGCACTGCTTGAAAACCAGCTTGATGAACAGGCACAGCGCAGGGATGAACTGCAGACGCGTTCCATATATGTGACAACCAAGCAGTTTATCGAGGAATTTGCAAGAGAAAAGCTGGGGCTTGTATATGAGGATGAGCTGATATTCAGACCGCAGGACAAATAAATACATTTGTGATAAATATAAGGGGATGGATTCTAAGGGGAGAATCGAATGGACAATATATTCTATTCACAGGGAAAACTCAAGGAGTATGCTGATGCGTTTCGCAGACTTACTGATATGTATGGCGGCAGCAAGGCAGGTGCACTCCATTTACAGCTTAAGGAGACAGCGGCGATGTTAGAGCGCATATCCGGAGGAGTGCAGACAGACGGACTTATAGACGGTAAGCGTAAGGATGAGCTTTTGGCATATTTTAAGAATGAGGGAATCTGTGTGGGTGGTATACTTGTCCTTGAAGCTGCTCCGGGAAGAGTCGAGCTTGTGCTGAGACTTTCAAAAAAGCGCGGTTGTGTGACTGCCGGGCAGCTGGCTTCTGATATCGGCGCTGTCATAGGCAGAAGGCTCAGAGCGGCAGACGGAAGCAGAAGGGTGCTCACAAGGGATGAGGGAGAGTTCATTCTTGAGGAGGCGACAGACTATCGTATATTGTTCGGACATGCAGAGTGCAGCCGTGGTTTTGCAAGAATTTCGGGTGACAATTATTCCTGTATCAGTGTTGAGGGCGGAAAGAGCATCGTGACGCTTGCTGACGGTATGGGATGCGGAAGCAGAGCCAATGAATACAGTATGAGATTCATTGAGCTGTTGGAGCAGTTCCTTGATGCCGGTTTCTCGGAGGAGGCTTCAATACAGCTTCTTAACGATGCGTTTGCCGACAATGACGCAAGCGGAGTTCCCGTAACACTTGATATGTGCAGCATAGATGAATATGAGGGCAATGCATGCTTCCGTAAGATGGGTGCGGTTCCGAGCTTCATAAAAGGAGCGGGCGGTGTTCAGATAGTGGAGACATCATCTCTGCCTGCAGGTGTCATAAGCGGGAACGGGATGAATTATTCATCAGTGAAGCTGGGCGATGGCGGATATATAATCATGATGAGTGACGGAGTGCTTGATGCACTTCCGTTTTATGATAAAGAAAAACGGATGAAAGAGATAATTGACGGGATAGAAGAACGCATGCCGCAGGCGATTGCGGAGCGCATCCTGAATGAAGTGTACTATTATGATGAGAAGGTTGCTGATGATATGACCGTCCTTGTGACAGGAGTATGGAAGATAAGGAACGGTGAATGATATGTATGACAGGATAAAAGAGTATATTGAAAAGAATCGTATGCTTGAAGGCATTGAGAGGGTTGTTGTCGGGCTGTCCGGCGGAGCTGATTCGGTATGCCTTCTTTTCATGCTGTACAGATATATATGCGAGCATAATGAAAATGCCGCAGACAGTAAGATAAGCCTGATTGCGGTGCATGTACACCACGGTATAAGGGGTAATGAAGCGGATGCAGATGCCGGATACTGCAGCAGGTTGTGTGAACGGATGACGATAGAGTACAGACAGTATTCTTTTGATGTTCCACGAATTGCGGGTGAGAGCGGTGAGGGAGAGGAAGAAACAGGCAGAAACCTCAGATACAAGGTTTTCAGAGAAAACGCCGGGAATGACGGGCGCGGAGTGATAGCTGTTGCACATCATCAGAATGACCAGGCAGAGACGGTGCTGTTCCACATTGCAAGGGGCTCCTTTTTGTCAGGAGGGCGCGGGATGGAACCGGTGTCGGGGGACATCATAAGACCTCTTTTATGTGTATCCAGGGGTGAGATTGAGGGGTGGCTTCAAGCCAATGACATACGATATTGTACGGATAATACCAATTTCACTGAGGAATATGCACGGAATTCAATACGTCTTAAGGTCATACCGTATCTTGAGGAGCATGTTAATAAAGGTACTGTCGCCAATATATGCCGATATGCGGAGGGAATTGCTCTGGTTAACGATTACATTTCGGAGCAGACCAAAGCGGCATACGGGCATTATGTGGAGGAAAAACAGAACGAGAAGGGTTATGCGGTGATTGTAAGTGCGGGTTTGGTTGGGGAACATCCCGTTATATGCAGGGCAGTAATCTATGACATTCTTAAAAGGCTTTGCGGTGCCAAGGACCTTGAAGATAAGCATGTTATGCTGTGTGTGGACTTGTTCTCAAAACAGAGCGGAAAGAGAATTAATCTTCCAAAATCAATTACGGCGGTAAAAAATTATGACGGAATTGTTTTCTGCAATATGAGCAATACTAAGTCTGAGACGGACGACGGCAGCAGAATTGTCAGTACGATAATAGACTGCGATGATGTTGATGAAAATGTACATTTTGACGAACTGCTCTACAATATAATTGATAAAAATTTAATGAATGACAACTGTACTAAATTCTTTGATTATGGTAAAATAAAAAAATATATCGCTGATTGTGCGGACGGAGAGGAGCTATGCATTCGTCACCGGACGGAGGGCGATTATATGGTTATAGGGTATCATGAGCCTGAGCACAGAGCATATACAAAGAAGCTCAAGGAGATTTTCATCGATTCTAAGATTCCGGCAGACAAAAGGGACAGCGTATTGCTGTGTGCCATCGGCAGCAGAATACTATGGGCCGCCGGAGTCAGAAGATGTGCGGAGTTTCTTGTGGATAAAGATACCAGGACGCTTCTCAAGCTCGAATTAGTACAGGAACAGAGATAAAAACGGAGGCTGCAAATGAAAGAATCAGTTAAGGTCTTATTGACCGAAGAAGAAGTTGACAAAAAAATTGATGAACTTGGTGCACAGATTACTAAGGATTATGCGGGGAAGAAGCTGCATCTTATATGTGTACTCAAGGGAGGAGCACCTTTTATGTGCGAACTTGCCAAGAGGATTAATCTTCCTCTCACCATGGACTTTATGTCTGTTGCAAGTTATGAGGGTACAGCATCAACGGGGCATATCAACCTTAAGAAGGACTTAGATGAACCTGTTGAGGGACTTGATGTACTCGTTGTCGAGGATATTATTGATTCAGGACGAACACTCAGTCATCTTGTAAAGCTATTAGGAGACAGAAAGGCTGCGAGCGTTAAGCTTTGTACACTTCTTGACAAGCCTGAGCGCAGAGTTGTCAAGGACATTAAGGTTGATTACTGTGGATTTAATATTCCGGATGCCTTTGTTGTAGGCTATGGACTTGATTATAATCAAAGATATAGAAATCTGCCATATATAGGTGTGGTGGAGTTTGAGGAGGAGAACAGTTGAACAGACAATTCAGAGGAGGAATAATATATCTTGTCATAATTCTTGTGGTAATGTATTTTATCATGAGCTTCAGTTCATTCGGCAAGACCGGTTCCTCGTATGGTTACGGCAATTTTATAAGCGATATTGAGGCCGGAAACATATCAAAGGTTGAGATTTCGCAGAATTCAGAGGTACCGACAGGTACGGTAAAGGTTACATTCACTGAGAGCAGCAGGAACTCGGAACGCTTCAATGTGCCGGACGTGAATGATATTACGTCACTTGTCATTGCGTATGACTCAGTTAAGCTTGTTGTGAATGATGTTGAGAGAGAGAGCATATTTTTAACGACAATCCTTCCATTCCTGCTCATAGCGGCTGCGATGATTATGGTGACACTGATAATCAACAGACAGGCCGCAGGCGGTGGCGGCGGGGCTAACTCTAAGATGATGAACTTTGGAAAGAGCCGTGCCAAGATGACTGATCCTAATGCTCCGGGACGTGTTACATTCAAGGATGTTGCAGGTCTTGCTGAGGAGAAGGAGGAGCTTGAGGAGATAGTTGATTTTCTTAAGTATCCTAAGAAATATATTGAGATTGGTGCAAGAATACCTAAGGGTGTGATTCTTACCGGACCTCCGGGAACAGGTAAGACTCTTCTTGCAAAGGCTGTTGCAGGTGAGGCAGGTGTTCCGTTCTTCTCAATTTCAGGCTCGGATTTTGTTGAGATGTTCGTTGGTGTGGGCGCATCGAGAGTCAGAGACCTCTTTGAGGATGGAAAAAAGAACGCACCTTGTATTATATTTATTGATGAGATTGATGCCGTTGCGAGAAGAAGAGGAACCGGAATGGGTGGAGGACACGATGAGAGAGAGCAGACACTCAACCAGCTTCTTGTTGAGATGGATGGATTCGGTGTGAATGAAGGAATCATCGTGATGGCAGCCACGAACAGAGTGGATATTCTTGATCCGGCTATTCTTCGTCCGGGACGTTTTGACCGCAAGGTTGTAGTCGGAAGACCTGACGTGAAAGGGAGAAAGGAGATTCTTGAGGTTCACAGCCGCAATAAGAAGCTTGGAGATGATGTTGACCTTGAGACAGTTGCACGTACAACTGCCGGTTTTGCAGGTGCAGACCTTGAGAATCTTATGAATGAAGCGGCAATCAATGCTGCGGCAGCCAACAGGCAGTTCATATCAAGAAAAGATATAGAACAGGCATTTATTAAGATTGGTATCGGTAAGGAGAAAAAGAGCCGTCTTATTTCGGATGAAGAAAAGCGCATTACGGCGTACCATGAAGCCGGACATGCAATTCTTTTCCATGAGTTGAAGGATGTAGGACCTGTTCATACAATTTCAATAATTCCCACGGGTACAGGTGCGGCAGGCTACACTATGCCGCTTCCGGGCAAGGATGAGATGTTCAACACCAAGGGCAGGATGTTACAGAATATTATTGTCAGTCTTGGCGGACGCATTGCCGAGGAACTTGTGTTTGACGATGTGACCACAGGTGCTTCACAGGATATTAAGCAGGCAACACAGACCGCAAGAGCGATGGTTACGCAGTACGGTTTTTCAGATAAGCTGGGTCTTGTCAATTATGGCAGCGATGATGACGAGGTATTCATCGGACGTGACCTTGCACATACGAAGTCTTACGGCGAGGGCGTTGCATCCGTCATTGATGAAGAAGTAAAGAACATAATTGATGACTGCTACAAGAAAGCGAGAGAGATTATCGAGAAGAACAGAGGTGTACTTGATGCCTGTGCTGAGCTTCTTATTGAGAAGGAAAAGATTACAGGCGAAGAATTCGATAAACTTTTTGAGGCGTAGAGAATGGTATGACATTTGTTAAATGTAAAACAAACAGATATTTTTTACATTTATATAAAAGATACATGTACAATGTGCACAAAAAATAATTTGAAATTTTGGCAAGTTTGTGAACACTTATTTATAAGGTCATGCTAATATATACTCGTAACCCCCCAATACATTATATAGTTTTTGCTACACCCCATAAGAAATGAAATACCTTCTCCAAAAAGGACAGCGTCGTGAGCTGTCCTTTTTACGTTGGCGCATAAGCCGTTGACAAATGAGGAATACAGCGATGCGAATGAAATGAGCAGCGCGAATTCCGAATTTTCGTCAGGAATTGCGGGAGTGCGAAGCACGGAGCAATTACTGAAGCTTATGCGCTAATTTCCAAGTGTAAAAAGGTCTTTTTACTTGAAAAATCCCCCATATTATCATAAAATAGAATATAAGCAGCCTTTAAGCTGTGTGATGAAAGGATTATGTATTTAATGAAAATAACAAAGAATCTTTCGGGATTGTCTAAGAATGAGATTAAGAGCACATATTTTTCAAATATGAAGCCCATACTTAACGACCGTGCAATGTTTGCGGATGCTACGGAAGAATACAGAAGTCCGGAGGAGCCGGATGCGGGAGATAAGGTAACCCTTAGATTCAGAACGGCAAAGTACAATGTTGACAGTGTAGAGGTGGTTGTCAACGGAGTTGCATACGGAATGAAGAAGGTTACGACCAATTCCGTATTTGATTATTATGCTGCCGAATTCGAGCTTGGAGCGCAGAGAACAGAATATTATTTTCATGCCGTTGTCGGACGGACCGGCATATATTACAATCAGGCGGGAGCATACAGAGAATTAAACCCGACATACAATTTTGTGATTAATCCGGGATTCAAGACACCGGACTGGGCAAAGGGTGCGGTTATTTATCAGATATATGTTGACCGTTTCCGTAACGGAGACAAGACAAATGATGTCGTTGACAATGAATATGTGTATATAGGTGAACCGGTTCATCATATTGATAAGTGGGATGAATATCCCGCAGCTATGGATGTGCGCAATTTTTACGGAGGAGATTTGCAGGGAGTGCTCGACAAGATGGATTATCTTGAGAGCCTTGGGATAGATGCAATTTATTTCAATCCGCTTTTTGTATCGCCGTCTAACCACAAGTACGATATTCAGGATTATGATTATATAGACCCTCATTTTGGCGTAATTGTAAATGACGGCGGGGAATCTTTGCCGGAGAATGCAAGGAGCAATGAAAATGCCACGAAATATAAGAAGAGAGTTACCGATTATGCCAACCTTGAGGCAAGTAATGAGTTTTTTGCAAAGCTCGTTGAGGAGGCGCACAGAAGAAATATCAAGGTAATCATAGACGGAGTGTTTAATCATTGCGGTTCCTTCAACAAGTGGCTTGATAAGGAAAGAATATATGAGGGAAGCGAAGGCTTTGACAAGGGAGCTTACGTCGACAAGGAAAGTCCTTTCCACGATTTCTTTAAGTTCCAGGACGACTATGCGTGGCCGTACAACAATTCGTATCTGGGCTGGTGGGGTCATGATACTCTTCCGAAGCTCAACTACGAGGGTTCAAAGAAGCTTGAGGATTATATTTTAGGCATAGCGAAGAAATGGGTGTCACCTCCGTACAATGTGGATGGATGGAGGCTTGACGTTGCGGCTGACCTTGGTTTTTCACAGGAGTACAACCATATATTCTGGCGGAAGTTCAGGAATGCAGTCAAGGAGGCTAACCCTGACGCTATTATACTCGCCGAGAACTACGGGGATTCATACAGCTGGCTCCAGGGAGACCAGTGGGATACCATCATGAACTATGATGCCTTTATGGAGCCTGTGACTTATTTCCTTACGGGAATGGAGAAACACAGCGATTCAAGCAATGACGCACTCAGAGGAAATCCTAACTATTTCATATCACATATGAGGCATAACATGGCAAGACTTGGCGGTCAGCCTATGAGAATTTCAATGAATGAGCTTTCAAACCATGACCACTCAAGATTTTTGACCAGAACCAACAGGGTTATAGGACGAACAGCGAGCAAGGGTGCTGAGGCTGCTAACTACGGAGTGAATAAAGGGATATTCATGGAGGCTGTGGTTATGCAGATGACATGGCCCGGAGCTCCTACGATATATTACGGTGACGAAGCCGGAGTCTGCGGCTGGACTGACCCGGATAACAGAAGAACTTATCCGTGGGGACATGAGGATACACAGCTTATTGAGTTTCATAAGGATATAGTAAGGATTCACAAGGAGAATCCTGCACTTATACGTGGTTCACACAAGAATATATATGCTGATTATAATATTCTTGCGTATGCGCGTTTTTACAATGACAACAGTGTTATTGTAATTATCAACAACAATGATGGTGAGCGTGAGATAAGCGTGGATGCATGGCAGGCTGAGGTTCTTGACGGAGATTACATGGAGCAGGTTATGTTCACGATGAGAGACGGACATTCCTGTGATGTTGTGCGCCATGAAGTGCCAAGCGGTATTCTCACAGTCAAGCTGCCTGAGTACTCGTCGGCTGTTTTCGTGAAGAGGAGAGGAAATAAGTAGATATGCCTTCAGAGAACGTAAATAAGAAATTATTAAATCTGGACATAATCCGTGCCGTCGCCGCTATTATGATTGTGCTGGTACATCTTGAGCTGTTTGGCTGGGGTGGACACGGTGTTGAGTTGTTTCTTCTTCTGACAGGGTACACGGCATTTTTGTCGATAGACAGACACAAGGATATTTCGCCGCTCTCGTATTACAGGAGAAGACTTGCGAGAATTCTGCCAAGCTACTACGGTGTGGTTTTAATATACTTTTTTATCTATCTTGCAGTGCTGGGAGAGAGATACCCTGCTAAACAGGTAGTGGTCAGTCTCATCAAGTATTTTACACTGACGACGACATTCTTTCCGCGTGATTTGATTTTCTGGTTTTATCTTGGAACTACGGGAACGATTGTCACAATCATGTTATTTTATATAATTGCACCTTTTTTGTACAAGCTCATCAATAACTTCAGGCGTTCTGTGATTGCACTTTTTGTGGCATTCGTAATATGTCAGGTGTGGGTGCATTTTTTGGGACAGCTCTACGCGGGGACGGAGTATGCGGGGCGTCATCCGGCGTACTTCATATACCTGTGCTTCTTCGGCGTGGCTGCATATTTTGCGGTAAAAGAAAAAAAGATATTTGAGTATATTGCGGTACTAATGGTTATGGGGGTCGGATTTCTCATACTGGATGTAAGCAACACGAAACTTTACTGGATTATAATGTTCACGACACTTCTTCTTGTGACGATGGATATTGAGGACTGGATTCCGGATAACAGGCTGAGCAGAGGTGCGGTGACGGTGGTGAGATTTATCTCGAAGTATTCATACGCACTCTATCTTGGCCATCCGATAGGAATACTTATCATGAAGAGCATTTTTGACCCGGATACGACAACTATGCCTATTGTGCTTTACAGAATCGTGGAGGTTGGTCTTTTTGCAGTGATGACGGCAGTTGTGTATTTTGCGTTTGAGAAGCCGGCGGCAAAGCTGTTCGGAAGCGGAAAAAAGACTTCGGTTAAAGACAAAGCAGTTAAGCAGTGACATGGAGGAATAATACATGCTTTTTAATTCACTCAGCTTTGCCGTGTTTATGACGGTAGTGTTTTTGATATATTGGCTCGTGCCTGTAAAATACAGATATATGGTTGTGCTTGCTGCCAACTGTTATTTTTACCTGGGATTCGGTGTGGGCAGCTTTCTGCTGTTGTGTGCAGTGAGTGTTGTGACATATATAGGTGCCTTTTTCATGGAAAAGAGTGATGGGGGCTTAAGAAAGATATGCTTCGGTGTGCCGTTTGCGGTATCGCTGGGGCTTCTTTTGGTGTTTAAGTATTTTAATTTTGCGGGGCAGATATTGTCGGACACGCTTGGAATATTTGGTATCGGCTTTACACCTGCTGTTTTGAAAATTGCAGCTCCCATAGGAATATCCTTCTACACCTTTAAGGTCATAAGCTACATGGTTGAGGTGTACAGGGGAAAGCTTCCGGCGCAGCGCAATTTTGCAAAATATGCCGTGTATGTGAGCTTCTTTCCGCAGATAGCATCGGGACCGATTGAGAGACCGGCTCCATTTTTTGCAGGGCTTGAGAGGGAGAACGTATTCTCATATGATAAGGCTTCAAATGCAGTGAAGCTTATGGCGGTCGGGTTCTTCAAAAAAATGATAGTTGCGGATCTGCTGTCGGGGTATGTCACAAAGGTATTTTCAAATGTAAATGCGTATGACGGCTTTGCACTCATGGCGGCAGCGTTTCTGTTTTCAATACAGATTTACTGTGATTTTGCGGGATATTCGGATATTGCCAATGGCGCAGCACAGCTTCTCGGCTATGACGGTGCAAGGAATTTTGAGTATCCGTACTTTTCCTCCTCCGTCAAGGAGTTCTGGGGTAGATGGCATATTTCACTGTCTACATGGTTCCGTGATTATATCTATATTCCGCTCGGAGGAAGCCGTGTGGGAAGCTTAAGATATGCATGCAATATCATGATTACCTTTATTGTCAGCGGACTGTGGCATGGGGCTAATCTCACATTCATCGTGTGGGGGGCACTTCATGGTGCCGTTCAGGTATTTGAGACCTTTGCACACAATGCGTGGGCGAAGCTTCATGGACGTGATCCGAAGGATAAGTCGTACAGAAAAAAGGGTGTGGCGCGCATAGCCGGAATTGTGTTCGTGTTTATTTTTGCCACTGTGGCATGGGTATTCTTCGAGGCGGGAAGCGTTGGCGATGCGATGTATGTGCTCACGAATATGTGGCATGGAATTACATCACCGGCTGCGTATGTCAAGGGCGGTCTTCAGTCGATTGGAATTAACAGCGGCATGATGCTTCATCTTGTACTCGTAATCGGAATGATGTTTGCGTATGATTTGACCGGTTATATTGCAGCGGAGCGCGGAGGCTCGGTGTTTACATGGTTAAAGAGACTTCCGAAGCCGGTGCGGTGGATTATATATATTCTGGTCGTGGATCTTATGGTGATATGGTTCATGCAGTATGGGGCGGATAGCAGTTCGTTTGTGTACTTTGAGTTCTGATAATGGGAAATTAAGACCTTGAGCGTATATGCGATTATATTCACGCATATACACCATAAAGCTTTGAATTAATTTTAAAGGTTATCAGTAAGCTGGGTATGTTGGTGCAGATAGTAAAGTAATTTATTTTATAAATGGAATCTAGAGTTAAGTTTGATAGGGATGGATATGAGAGAGAAAAAATCAGGTTTTGTGAAGTTCATAGTAACCGTGCTGGTGTTCGTGCTTCTTGTGGGGGCGTCGCTTGGAGGATATTTTGCGGTTCAGTATGTTAAGGGTAAGAACAGTCCGTCGAGCTTTGGTCCGGAGCTGTATTATGCGCTTGACCTTGCCGAGGAAAGGACGGAGTATACGAAGGTCATAATCGGCGACAGTGTGGCACGTCTTATTTTTTCACCGGATTATCAGGATGAGACCGATGAGGTGTGCTATCTTGCAACCAATCAGGCGATAACGGTGCTTGGCAATTACATTCTGCTCAGCCGTTATCTTGAAAACAATCCTCAGACAGAGGAGGTGTACTACATTGTAAGACCACAGAGTCTTGCAAATCCGTTGTGGTTCAACTTTTCGTTCCAGTATTTTATTGTACCCTTCTATAATGATATGTATAAGCAGTATATAGATGATGACACAAGAGAGTATATAGAGGACAGATTTGGAAAGCTGTATGCGACCAACGATATTGTGAAGAGCTTTGTTGAAAATAATGCGTACTACATGGATGTGTATCTTAATAATGTGCTTGAACAGCAGCTTGAGGTTCGTGATGAGAAGCACTTGAGCGACCTCACGATAAAGTATCTTCCTGAGATAAAAGAGCTGTGTGACAGCTACGGAGTCAAGCTTAAGGTGATGGCAGCACCGCTCCCTGATACGGAGGATAATCATGACTGGGCAGAGTTCTCGCAGCAGATTGCAGATAACGGATTGTCAGACCTGCTTGGAGACTACATTGAAGGCATAGATTATTATCCTGAGAGTGCATTCGGGGATGAGGCACATTTTACGGAGCGGTATCTTGAGGAGAATAGGGCGGAGATAATTAAAAAACTGTTTGATTAAGCTAAATTAGCTAAATTTAATTTACTCATTTACTTAAATATAATATAATACCCATAACAACGATTGTAATTTGGAGGAGGTTGTTATGGGTATTTTTTTTGATGGGCAGACACGCTCATTTAAGCTTGACACTAAGGCGAGCAGCTATGTGATATCGGTGGTTGATGATGAGGGCTTCGTCGGTCATGCGTATTATGGGGATAAGATAAGTGACACGGATGTGAGGTATCTTTTGAGAACGGATGAGAATCCATTTGTGCCGTCGAAGAATAACAGGGAGAGGGGGTCTTTCTTCGATGCGTTCCCAACGGAGTATCCGGGAAACAATGTGGGTGATTACAGAGAGGGTGCCATAGCGGTTCGATGTGAGGACAACAGCCGTGCAGTGAGTCTTATGTATACCGGACACAGAATCTATGAGGGTAAGCCTGAGCTTAAGGGACTTCCCGCTACATTTGCCGGATATGGAAAGTATGGCGAAGGCGGGCAGGGAAACAGTATACGGGAAGGCAGTGTACAGGGCGGCAGTGATGATACAGGGGTATACACACTGGAAATCGACATGGCTGACGCATGCATCGGGCTTGCGGCGACACTTATTTACAGTGTGTTCCCTGAGCAGGATGTGATAACAAGAAGTGTCCGCCTTAAGAATAATTCGGATAAAAATATTTTTGTGACAAAGGTTATGTCCGCATCACTCGATATTCCGGACGAGGGATATGAGCTTCTCTCACTTCACGGCTCATGGGCGCGAGAGAGAAAGATTGAACTTCGAAAGATAGGCTGCGGAAAGCAGAGTGTCGGCTCAATCAAGGGCAAATCCTCACATCAGGAGCATCCTTTTATCGCGCTTGTGGACAACGGACTTTCGCAGGACAGAGGACATGTGTACGGATTCTCGTTTGTATATTCGGGAAATTTTATTGCTCAGGCTGAGAAAAACCAGTTCGACAGCATAAGGGTTCTCATGGGAATTCATCCTGATAATTTTGAGTGGAAGCTTGAGCCTGGTGAGGAGTTTCAGACACCTGAGGTCGTGATGGCATATTCGGCATCGGGACTGGGAACTATGACAAGAAATCTTCACGACCTGTACAGGGAGCATCTTATCAGAAGCCCTTACAAGGATAAGAAGCGCCCGATACTCATAAACAACTGGGAGGCTACATATTTTAACTTTGACACGGATAAGCTTATTGCCATAGCACGCGAAGCAAAGAAGAGCGGGATTGAGATGCTTGTCATGGATGACGGGTGGTTCGGTCACAGAAATGACGACAGCACAAGTCTTGGTGACTGGTATGTCAACGAGGATAAGCTTAAAGGCGGATTAAAGTACCTTGTCGATGAGGTAAATAAAATCGGTCTTAAGTTCGGAATATGGTTCGAGCCGGAGATGGTTTCACCTGAATCAAAGCTCTATGCGGAGCACCCTGACTGGGCGATTGCAATACCGGGGCGTGAGGCATGCCGTTCAAGAAACCAGTATGTGCTTGACTTGTCAAGACCTGAGGTTGTGGATTACTGCTACGAAGCTGTTGCGGGAATACTCCGCAGTGCAAATATTGAGTATGTGAAGTGGGATATGAACCGCGAGCACACGGATTTGCACAGCAATTACCTTCCGATTGACAGGCAGGGCGAGCTTGAACACAGATATATGCTTGCCGTGTACGAGCTTCAGGAAAGGCTTATGAAGGAATTCCCTAATCTTCTGATTGAGAACTGTTCGGGCGGAGGCGCACGTTTTGACGCGGGAATGCTCTACTACAGCCCGCAGATATGGTGCTCGGATGACACGGATGCAATCGAGAGGCTTGCAATTCAGGAGGGAACGGCACTCATATATCCGCTCTCGGCGATAGGGGCGCATGTGTCTGACTGCCCTAACCACACGGTCGGCAGGGTGACACCGTTCAAGACCAGAGGGGATGTGGCTCTGTGCGGAACCTTCGGGTATGAGCTTGACATCACAAAGATACCGCAGGAGGACAGGGACGCGATACCGGGACAGATAGCGACCTGCCACAAGTACAATGACCTTGTGCGGAACGGAGATTATTACAGGCTTGCCTCCTATCAGGAGAACAACCTCTATGACTGCTACATGATTGTGGCAAAGGACAAATCCGAGGCACTTTTAACTTATGTTCAGGTGCTCAACAGACCTAACTTCAAGAGCAGAATAGTAAAGCTTGACGGGCTCGCACCTGATAAGGAATACAGGATATTGTATGAAGGAACCGGCAATGAGGGCGGCACCGGAGACGATAATGGTGAAAATCAGGCTCCGGTGCTTCACGGTGACACACTTATGAGTGCCGGACTTAAAATTCCTAATATGTGGGGGGATTTTAAGAGCACATTGGTATATCTTGCAGCAAAATAATTGTAAAAGAGATTAGTCAAACATGTTTGGCTTTGCATGCGGTTCAAGCAAATAAATTAAAACGTGTTTTGGCGTATTATGGTTTCAGTTAACAGAAGGAGGTACTCAGGTGAAAAAATCAGTGCGGCTTGCAGATATCGGTGCACAGCTCGGAGTGAGCACAGTCACTGTCTCGAAAGCACTTTCCGGACAGAAGGGCGTGAGTGACATACTGCGAAAGCAGATTGTAGAGCTTGCCGACAGCTTGGGCTATATGCCGCCGTCGAAGGAGCCGAGACAGGCGAAGAACCGCAGCTATACACTGGGGGTGCTCGTCGGAGACAGATATATCGATAAATATGACTCATTTTATCTGGAAATGTACAAGCAAATCACGGGAAGAGCGATGGCGCGGGAATGCTTTGTGGTCATGGAACCTGTTGATGTTGAGTCAGAGAAGAAGCACATAATGCCGAAGCTTGTGACAGACAACCGTGTGGACGGGATAATCGTCATGGGGAGGCTCAGTTGGGGATATCTTGAATTCCTCAATGAGAACTGCAGCCTTCCTATGATATATCTTGATTTCTGTGACAACAAAAAGGAAGCGGATGCCGTTATATCCGACAGCTATTATGGAGCGTACAGGCTGACGAACTATCTTTTTGAGATGGGTCATAAAAGGATCGGCTATCTTGGAACCGTGCTCGCGACAGGCTCGATAACGGACAGATATATGGGGTATCTCAGGGCGATGATGGAGCATGGCTGTGAGGTCAGACCAGAGTGGATAATCGATGACAGGGAGAAAGAACAGGGAAGCATTGATGCAGAGAGTTATATAAGGCTTCCAAAAGAACTGCCGACAGCCTTTGTGTGCAACTGCGACCTTGCCGCGAGCTTTCTCATAAAGAAGCTTGAGGCGGAGGGACTTAAGGTTCCTCAGGATATATCCGTGGTGGGTTACGACAATTATATCTACCCGGGAATGTGCGACGTGGAGATAACCACCTACGAGGTTGACATTAAGGAGATGGCAAGACGTGCGGTTCACACGCTCATCAAAAAGATTTCGGGCGAGGATTACAGGCACAGGGTGTACATTGTTGAAGGACAGCTTGTGATTAAAGGCAGTGTGAAAGATATCGGAAATCAGTGAATTAAGCATTGAGATTACATGATAGGTAATTGCGAAACTATATAATTGAAAGCGGTCGTTGTACAAATTTAACAATTCATCGCAGGCACGCTTTCGCTACATGAATCACGCAACGGTACATAGCGCAGTAAAATACACTGCCTAAGTACCGGCGGCTTCATAGTACCTGCTTGCGAATTTGTTAAATTTGCACAACTGTATATCGCCAAAATTGCGTTTCGCAAATGCCTGAGATTACATGATTCGGAAAGGAGATATTATGAACAGTAAAATTGTGACACCGGGTGCAGGCACCATCAAGCCGGATGCGGCATTAAGAACCATGAAGGACGAGATTACGATGGAGCTTACAATGAGAATTATTCCGTTCTGGAAGAGTCTGCTTGATGATGAGGACGGAGGCTATTATGGCTGGCTGTCGTATGATTTGCAGCTTGACAGAAAGGCTGAGAAGGGCTGTATTTTAAACAGCAGAATCACATGGTTTTTTGCAAATGCATATACGCTTTTGAAGGATAAGAGCCTTTTAAAAGAGGCTGAGCATGCGTACACGTTCATGAGAGATAAATGCATCGACAGGGAGTACGGCGGAATATTCTGGTCTGTCACACACGACGGAAAGCCTCTCGACACGACAAAGCACACCTATAATCAGGCATTTGCTATATATGCGCTCTCATCCTACTATGAGGCGGCCGGAGATGAGGAGGCTCTTAAGCTTGCTTATGATTTGTACCATGTGATTGAGACAAAATGCCGCGATGAGGAAGGCTATCTTGAAGCATTTACACAGGATTTTAAGCCCGCGAGCAATGAGAAGCTTTCTGAGAACGGTGTCATGGCGGGAAGAACGATGAACACGCTGCTGCATGTGTTTGAGGCGTACACTGAGCTGTACCGTGTGACTGCCGATGAGGAGGTAAAGGGCAAGCTGTTTGATATATTGAATCTTTTTGCAGACAAAATGTACAATCCCGAAAAGAAGCGTCAGGAAGTATTTTTTGACATGGATTACAATACGCTTATCGACCTTCATTCCTACGGTCATGATATTGAGACTTCATGGCTGATTGACAGAGGTATCGAGATAATCGGAATGCAGGAGAAGCGGCAGGGAATCACAGACGGGGTATATAAAAAGCTTTATGATAAGCTTACACCGATTACAAAGGCTCTTGCAAAGCATGTGCATGATGAGGCGTTTAACGGCAATTCACTTGCAAATGAGTGTGAGCGCGGCGTGGTGGACACGACAAGGGTGTGGTGGGTTCAGGCGGAGACAGTCATAGGCTTTCTCAATGCTTATGAGAAGAACCCTGATGCCGATGAGTACAGGGATGCTGCACTTTCCGAGTGGGAATACATACAGTCATATCAGATTGACAGACGACCGGGTTCGGAGTGGTTCTGGGCGACGAATGAGGACGGAACACCGCAGGAGGGCAGACCTATCGTGGAGCCGTGGAAGTGTCCGTACCATAACGGGCGTATGTGCATGGAGGTCATGAAGAGAATCAGTGATTGATAACGTAATATAGGTAATTGCGAAACTATATATTTGAAAGCGGACGTTGTACAAATTTAACAATTCACCACAGGCACGCTTTCGCTACATGAATCACGCAACGGTACATAACGCAGTAAAATACACTGCCTAAGTACCGGCGGCTTCATAGTACCTGTTTGCGAATTTGTTAAATTTGCACAACTGTTTATCGTCAAAATTGCGTTTCGCAATTGCCTAATAACGTAATATTATAAAAGGAGAGCGTTCTATATGATTCATGAGAGATATTTTGTGGAAAAGGCAAAGCAGGAGGCACTGATTGCCGGAAAGAACAACAAGACAGATTTTTACAACGGAATATATGACAGATACGAGTATCCGGTGCTTACAAGGGAGCATGCACCGATTGAATGGCGTTATGATATTAATGCTGAGACCAATCCTTACTTCATGGAGCGTCTCGGCATCAATGCGGTTATGAACTCGGGTGCAATAATGTTAAACGGAAAGTATTACCTCATTGCGCGCGTTGAGGGAGCCGACAGAAAGTCCTTCTTTGCCGTGGCTGAGAGCAATAACGGAGTTGACGGTTTCAGATTTTGGGAATACCCTGTTGTGCTTCCCGATACTTGTCCTGAGGAAACCAATGTATATGATATGAGACTTACGCAGCATGAGGACGGATATATCTACGGAGTGTTCTGCTCTGAGAGCAAGGACACAAGCTCGAACGACCTTTCGGCGGCTGTTGCGGCAGCGGGAATCGTGAGAACCAAGGATTTAAAGACATGGGAGAGACTTGACAATCTCACAACGCTTCACTCACCGCAGCAGAGAAATGTTGTGCTTCACCCTGAGTTCGTTGACGGAAAGTACGCATTCTACACAAGACCGATGGATGACTTCATCGAGACGGGAAGCGGCGGAGGTATCGGCTTCGGACTCTGCGATGATATAACTCATGCGGTTATCGATGAGGAGAGGATGACAAGCATAAGAAAGTACCATACAATCACTGAGGTCAAGAATGGTGCAGGAGCTACACCGATTAAGACCGACCGTGGATGGATTCACATTGCGCATGGTGTCAGAAACACGGCTGCAGGACTCAGATATGTAATCTATGCATTTGCGACGGATTTGAAGGACCCTGCCAAGGTGATTGCCGAGCCTTCCGGATTCCTGATTGCACCTAGGGAGGGTGAGAGAGTCGGTGATGTGAGCAATGTCGTGTTCACCAACGGTGCCATTGTTAACGAGAAAAATGAAGTGTTCATCTACTACGCTTCATCCGACACGAGACTTCACGTTGCGACAACAACAATAGATAAGCTTGTGGACTATGTGTTTAACACACCTCAGGATCCACTTCGCTCCCCGGACTGTGTAAAGCAGAGATGCGGGCTTATTGCAAAAAATATGGAGCTGTTAAAGAAGGCATAGAAAGATAAGGAGGGCGTAGGTTATGTTCATTAAGCCATCCGACCCACGGCTTGTCTACTGTGGGCGAATTGATTTTGACAATGCGGATGCACCGGTTATGGTCTATGCATCAAGCTATGTGGCATTTCGATTTACGGGAAGCTATGTAAAGGTGCGGCTGACCAACAAGAGGTCATGCTGGAGCAACAGAATGGGCTGTATCGTCGACGGAGTGCAGACGGCGGTGCTGCTTAGCGAGGATGATGCGGAGCATGAGTATCTGATTTACACCGATGAATATGAAAAACAAAATGAGTCATCCGACGAAAGGACATGGCATGAGCTTATGTTTTTTAAGAGGCAGGATTCGGCAGACTATGTGATTCTCCACGGCTTCGAGCTTGAGGACGGTGCAGGGATAGCGGGGAGTGAGCCGGAGAATGAGAAGAAATTAAAGCTTGAGGTATACGGGGACAGCGTATCGTGCGGTGAGGTCTCAGAGGCGGTCGGGTACGTCGGAAAGCAGGATCCCGTTCACAACGGAGAATATTCGAACAGTTGGTATTCCTACGCATGGATGACAGCGAGAAAGCTGAATGCGAAGCTTCATAATATTTCGCAGGGCGGAATAGCCTTGCTTGACGGAACAGGATATTTTGGTGCTCCCGGGTATCTCGGGGTAGAATCCTGCTACGACAAGATAGAGTACTTTCCAGGCCTCGGTGAGGTAAAAAAGTGGGATTTTACAAAATATACGCCCGATGTCGTAATTGTCGCGATAGGGCAGAATGATGCACATCCGGACAATTATATGCCTGCTGACTATGATGGGGCAAAGGCAGTGAATTGGAGAGAGCATTATGAAAGCTTCGTAAGGAAGCTTATGGGTTTGTATCCGGTGGCACAGATAATTCTTGCAACCACCATTCTTATGCACGATGCGGCATGGGACAGGGCGATCGATGATGTGTGCAGTAAAATTGCATCCGACAGGGTTCATCATTTTCTGTACAAGCGAAACGGTGCCGGAACACCGGGGCATATCAGAATACCTGAGGCTGAGGAGATGGCAGAGGAGCTTTCGGGCTACATTCGTAAGATTATATAATTCGGCTGTTATATACAGAAAAAGAGAGGTAACATTTAATGGAAAATAGGTAATTGCGAAACTATATATTTGAAAGCGGACGTTGTACAAATTTAACAATTCACCACAGGCACGCTTTCGCTACATGAATCACGCAACGGTACATAACGCAGTAAAATACACTGCCTAAGTACCGGCGGCTTCATAGTACCTGCTTGCGAATTTGTTAAATTTGCACAACTGTTTATCGTCAAAATTGTGTTTCGCAATTGCTTAGTTATATACAGAAAAAGAGAGGTAACATTTAATGGAAAATAGGTAATTGCGAAACTATATATTTGAAAGCGGACGTTGTACAAATTTAACAATTCACCACAGGCACGCTTTCGCTACATGAATCACGCAACGGTACATAACGCAGTAAAATACACTGCCTAAGTACCGGCGGCTTCATAGTACCTGCTTGCGAATTTGTTAAATTTGCACAACTGTTTATCGTCAAAATTGTGTTTCGCAATTGCCTATTTAACGGAAAATATTAAAAGGAGTGCAGGAACATGAATGATTTAACAAAGTATATTGATTTTGGGCAAGGGGTTGCCAATCCGGGATATATATGGAATATCAAGGAAGTGATGAGGAGAGCCGAGGCGGGCGAAAAGCTCACAATCGGTTTTATCGGAGGCTCCATAACACAGGGAAGCCTCTCATCAACACCGCAGAAGTGTTATGCCTATCTTGTGTATAAGTGGTGGGTAGATACATTCCCGGAGGCTGAGTTTAAGTATGTAAATGCGGGCATCGGAGGAACTACCTCACAGTTCGGTGTCGCAAGAGCGGAGGATGACCTTCTTGCTGCAAAGCCGGATTTTGTCATTGCGGAATTCTCGGTAAATGATGAGAGCACGGAGCATTTTGAGGAGACCTACGAGGGACTTGTAAGGAAGATTCTTTCCTCGGAATTTCATCCGGCACTTATGCTTGTTCACAATGTATGTTACAACAATGGTGCAAGTGCCGAGCTTGTTCATTCAAGAATTGCGAGACATTACAATCTTCCTTCAGTGAGCATGCAGAGCACGCTCTACAAGGCACTTTTGAATTGCAGGTTCGACAACAGAAGAATCACACCTGATGACCTTCATCCGAATGACTGCGGACATGAGCTTGTCAGCATGGTGATTACAAAGCGCCTCGAGCAGATAAAAAATACGGTTAAGGCAGAGTATGAGACGGCCAAGACGGCAGATAAATTTTTTAATTCAGCATCTATGACAAGCAAAAGTGCGCAGCCGGACGCACTTCCGGCACCGCTTACCGCCAATGCTTACGAGGATTCCGTAAGACACAGAAACGACAACTCAATGCCTGTACTTGATGGCTTTACGGCGGACACATCGGAGCAGAGGGATATCACCGACTGCTTTAAGAAGGGCTTCACCGCTTCTAAGAATGGCGCAGGTATTACCTTTAAGGTAAGCGGAAGCTGTATCGCGGTACAGTTTAGAAAGACGATTCACAAGCCGGCACCGATAGCCGTTGCAATAATTGACGGCGACGAGGAAAAAGCGGTTAAGCTCGATGCAAATTTTGACGAGACATGGGGAGATAAACTTGAACTGTACACGCTTCTTGAACACGGCGAGAACAAGGAGCATACGGTAGAGATTAAGATTGTTGAGACAAGCGATGAGGATGTGTCGGAATTTTATCTTGTATCTGTTATTGTAAGTGGAAGAAGATAGAAAGGGAGCGGGAAAAATATGTTTAGAGATGATTTTGTGTGGGGCGTTGCGAGCAGTGCCTACCAGATAGAAGGAACAGACCCTGATGACGGAAGGGGAAAGTGCGTGTGGGATGTGTTCACGGAGGAAGGACATATCCATGAAAACCAGAACGCTTACACCGCGTGCGACCATATACATCGCTACAAGGAAGATTACGCGCTAATGAGGGAACTGGGCATAAAGGCTTACCGCTTCTCGATGAACTGGGCGAGAATACTTCCGGAGGGAACGGGAAGAGTAAACCAAAAGGCGGTTGAGCTGTACCGCGACATGATTATTACGATGAAGGAGAACGGAATCACACCGTACATCACAATGTTTCACTGGGAGCTTCCGCAGGCACTTCAGCTAAAGGGAGGATGGCTCAATCCTCAGATTGTGGATTGGTTTGGAGAGTATGCAAAGGTTGTTGCAGAGAATTTTGCCGACCTGTGCGATTATTTTATCACGATAAATGAGCCACAGTGCGTTGTCGGACTTGGACATTTAAGCGGAGTCCACGCGCCGGGAATAAAGCATTCAATCACCGACACCTTTCAGATTGCGCATAATCTTTTAAAGGCACATGGTCAGGCTGTCATAAACTTAAGAAAATATGCAGGAAAGCCGATTAAGGTGGGCTATGCCCCGACAGGCGGTGTCGCATACCCTTACACTGATACGCCTGAGGACATTGAGGCGGCAAAAAAGGTGTACTTTGGCTTTTACAATCCTATGGACAACTGGACTTGGAATGTGGCATGGTTTTCCGATCCCGTATTCCTGGGACATTATCCTGAGGAGGGACTTAAGAAGTTCGCGGCTTATCTTCCCGAGATAACAGAGGAGGACATGGAACTTATCAACCAGCCGCTCGATTTTATGGGACAAAATATATACAACGGCTACTATGTCCGTGCCGGAAATGATGGCGAGCCCGAGTTCGTTGACAGAGCACCGGGATTCCCTCGCACCGCTATGGGCTGGCCTGTGACACCGAGGGCGTTCTACTACGGAATCAGGTTCCTCTATGAAAGATACCAGCTTCCGCTCTACATTACCGAGAATGGAATGTCCTGTCATGACCTGGTAAGCGGCGACCACAAGGTTCATGACCCTAACCGCATAACCTTCCTTGAGAGCTATATAAAGGGCATGGAGAAGGCAATCGACGAGGGCGCGGATGTGAGAGGCTACTTTGAGTGGACGTTCATCGACAACTTCGAGTGGGCTGACGGCTACACACAGCGCTTCGGAATGGTCTATGTCGACTTCGAGACGCAGGAGCGCATACCTAAGGATTCCGCATACTGGTACAAGGAGGTCATTGAGACTAACGGAAGGTGTCTGCCGGAGAAAGCCGGGGTATGGTGTTGACGGTAGATTTAGCTGTGTTTATGGGACAGAGCAATATGGCAGGGCGCGGAACGGCGGCAGACTCTCCGAGGCTTCGCGACGGAATGGGCTACGAGTTCAGAGCCGTCACCGCGCCCGACAGACTTTTTGCACTCGAGGAGCCGTTCGGTAAGGATGAGAATAATCCCGACGGCGTGTTTGAACCGGGAATGAAAACAGGCTCGATGGTATCTGCATTCGTAAAGGCGTGCGTTGAAATCACCGAAACTCCGATTGTCGGAATCTCATGCTCAAAGGGCGGCTCTGAAATAGCAGAATGGCTGCCTGAAACCGCGTACTATTCCGATGCCCTGCATCGCGTGAATATGTGTAAAAAATGGCTCACAGACAACGGTTATGACATACGGCACAGCTTCATGGTCTGGTGTCAGGGCTGCACCGATGGGGACAGAGGCACACCTACGGACGTATACAAAGAGCGGACAACCACGGTGCTTCTCGATTTCCTGAAGGATGCAGGTCTTGATAAGTGCTTTCTGATTCAGATTGGCAATCACAGAGACAAGCCCGAGCTGTATGTCCGCCTGCAGCGGGCACAGGAGGAGCTCGCCGCGGAGAATGAGGATATTGTGATGGTGAGCAGACTCTTTAAGACATTTGCCGAAAAAGGTCTTATGAAGGATGAGTTTCATTACCTACAGGAGGGCTACAATCTTGTCGGAGCTGAGGCGGGAGCGAAGGTCGGGAGGTTTTTGGAACGGGATTTGAATAAATGACTTTGCAGGAGCTTCGGAGAAAATCGGAGAATGTGAAAAAGGAGTACGGCAAATGAAAATAGAATGTATATGGGAACACAATGGCGGTGACAGCCTGTTGTATGCCGGAAATTGCATGGGTGCGTTTACGAGAGGAGCCTCGCTTGAGGAGGCAGTAAGAAAGATGCCCGATGAAATAAGGTCGTATTATGCGTGGCTTGGAGAAGCCGCGCCGGGAGATATTGAGTGTGACGTTGTTCAGGAAAAGGATTCGCAGCTTGAGATTAAGGATGCTGATAGCGACGTTATTTTTAAGTCGGAGGAGGCAACGTTTACATACAGTGAATACTGCGAATTAAAGGAGCTCGCACTTAAATCGGCGGCTGATTTTCTCAGACTGTATGAGTCAATTCCTGACAAAAATATCAGTGCGCTTCCGCTTCGCAAGACATTCTACGGTCAGATTCCGCGCACCGCGGAGGAAATGTACACGCATACCAAGAACGTCAACAGCTATTATTTTGGTGAAATCGGAGTCGATGCTGACAATGAGGGAAACATTTTGGAGTGCCGCAGGCGAGGCTTTGAGCTGTTGGAAAAGATGCCGGGCTTTCCCGACAATCTGATGCAGGAGGGTAGCTACGGTGAAATGTGGTCTGTGAGAAAGGTGCTGCGTCGATTTGTGTGGCATGACAGAATACATGCAAAGGCAATGTGGCGCATGGCAAAAAAGACATTTGATGTGGAAGTGGAGAATGTTTTTTGTTTTTAAGGGGAAGGAAAATGAACAGAGAAATATATGCTTCTGACGGAGAGTACACTTTATTGAAAATTGCTGCTGATGATAGGGACAACTATATTGAACTTCACAGGCAGTTGAATGGAGAACAATCGCTTTTTTTGAATCCACATTGTAAAGATATGATGTGGAAATATGTTCTTGAAGAAGAGGACAATATCACATATTCAATTTTTGACAGTTATGGGGAGTATTGTGGAAGTGTAGAACTGCAACATTATAAAGAGAATATCCCTGAGATTGGGATTGAGTTATTGGAGAAAAAACGAAATAAGGGAATCGCAGCCAAGGTTGTAAAATTATTGGCAAAAAGAGCATATATGGATAAAAAAGTAGATTATTTTTTAATAAGGATTTCATCAAAAAATGAGCACAGTAGACATGTGTTTGAAAAAATGGGCGTAATCCCCATTGGGAGTAAGGAAAGTAATTTCAAAAAATTTATTAATACTTATCAGGAAAATATAAAGAATATAGATAACAGTGCGGATATTCAAGATATAATAGAACCTTATCTTAATATATGCAATGATTTAAAAGAAGAGGTTATTTATGAATATAAATTGATTCCGGAATTATTTCTATGATTATATAATTTTAATGTATAAAATCGATTCATACAAATAACAAGGTGATTAAAATGGGACTGTTTAAGAAGAAAATAACAGCAAAAGCTTATGATAAGGAAAACAATAAGCCAGTAATTAAAGCAAGCATCTGTACAGGAGAACAGGTTGCCGGGTTTAAAGATATCCATACGGGTAAGGTAGAGGAGATAATGTTGATAAAAAGTCCGGAGGATATTGAGACCTTCAAGAAAATGTATGGAGTAGACGGCAATGCCGAAGGACGAGCTACAAAGGGCGGTGGAGAAATATATAGGTGAGAACAATACCTGTGCGCTTGCAACGGGCGCGGGCGATTTTGTGAGATGTACACCGATTGAGTACAGCTATCATGACGGAAAGTTCCGGATGTTCTCAGAGGGCGGTGAGAAGTTTATCGGTCTTGAGAAAAACGTGAATGTCTGTCTCGCCATTTATGATAAATACGATGGCTTTGGAAGTCTCAAGAGCATACAGGTGATGGGAAGGGCTGAACTTGTGGAGCCGTTTTCGGATATTTACAATGCACATGCGCAGATTAAAAAGATTCCGATATAGGTATTGAAAAAATTGGAATCACCGATGAATCTTATATGTGTGACGCCGATTAGAACAGATGCGCTGTTTTCCGAGTTTAAGAAGAATGGATATAGCAGCAGGCATACGTTGGAATATCAGGCGAAGGAGGGCTGAAAAAGAGATGTAACGTAACATAGGGCTTTTTCAGGTCTCAAGGTTCTACCCTTTAATTGTTTATCATACATTGTAAAAAAGATTTTTAAGGGGTATTTTTTGAAGAGTTATATCGAGGAGCGGGCGATGGAGATTGCCTCATACATTATCGAGAATAATTGCACCGTGCGTCAGGCTGCCAAGCAATATGGAATCAGCAAAAGTACCGTACATAAGGATGTCGCCGAGCGGCTTCCTGCAATCAATTCCGAACTTGCAAGGCAGGCGCGCGAGATACTCGAGCTGAATAAGAGCGAAAGGCATATTCGCGGTGGACTTGCCACCAAGGAGAAATATCTGCATCTGCATAATGCACATACATAATGAGAACAAGAGAATTTTGAACGCAGAATAAGCAATCCCCCGCTTCAAGTGTGTAGAGCACCTGCTCCGTAGCGGGGGATTTTTTTGCCATTATATTCGTATTCCGCCGGTCTTATTCCTCCATCCTCTTTCTTTTCCATCTTCTGTGTGTGGTGTGAATGTCACGCCATACGGCAGGGTGGAAGAGGATGAGCAGTGGGAACAGCTCGAGGCGTCCGGCGAGCATGTCGAACATCAGCACGTATTTGGTGAGGATGCTGAAGTGAACGAAGTTCTGTGTAGGACCGGCGAGCTCGAGTCCGGGACCGATGTTGTTGATTGTAGCGGCGACCGCGGTAAAGTTGGTAACTAAGTCTTTGCCTTCTAATGAGACAAGGAGCAGCGAGGCGGCAAATATTACGGTAAAGGTGATGAAGTATACGTTTATCGAGCGGACTACATCGTGCTCTATCGGCTTGCCGTCGAGGGAGAGCTTTTGGATGCGCTTCGGGTGAATGTAAGAGTCGAGCTCCTTAAATACTGTCTTGAACAGTATGACGAAGCGGGAAACCTTCATTCCGCCTCCGGTGCTTCCGGCGCAGGCACCGACGAACATGAGCATGACAAGGATTGTCCTGCTGGTTCCTGACCACAGGTTGAAGTCGGCGGTTGAGAAGCCGGTGGTTGTGATGATGGAGGCAACCTGAAATGAGGAGTCGCGGAGTGCGTTTGCAAACGGCACGGCGGATCTGAACAGCTCAATGGTGATCACGGCGACGGATACAGCCACAATGATGAAATAACAGCGGACCTCCTCCATCTTGAATGCCTTCCTTGCATTGCCGAACAGGATAAAATAGTAGGCATTGAAGTTGACACCGAATAACAGCATGAATATCGTGATTACCCATTGGAGGTATGGCGAGTAGCCTGCAATACTGTCGTTTCTTATGCCGAAGCCGCCCGTTCCGGCTGTTCCGAAAGCGGTACACACCGCATCGAATACGGGCATTCTTCCGACAAGGAGCAGGATGAACTGTATCAATGTGAGCCCGAAATATATGATGTAGAGTATGCGCGCGGTATACTTCATCTTCGGGACAAGCTTTCCGACTGAAGGGCCGGGGCTCTCTGCACGCATGAGGTTGATGTTCGAGCCGCCACTGAGCGGCACTATGGCGAGAAGAAAGACGAGCACGCCCATTCCGCCGATCCAGTGCGTGAAGCTGCGCCACAGAAGCGAACAGTGCGAAAGCGCTTCGACATCCGAGAGAATGCTTGCACCTGTGGTCGTGAAGCCTGATATAGTCTCAAAGAGAGCATCCGTGAAGGACGTAATCTCGCCTGTGATGCAGAAAGGTATGCAGCCGACCAAGCTTAGCAGAATCCAAGCGAGGGATGTGCTTATACAGCCCTCCTTGAGATAAAGTGTTGTGTTGTTCGGCTTGCTGCGCGTCATGAAGAAGCCGGCAACGAAGCAGCATGCCGCGACAAAAAGATACGTAAAGCCTTCATGCTCAAGATATATCAGCCCGACTAATGCAGGAAGAAGCATGAGGGCGGATGTAAGCAGAAGCACATGCCCTAATATATATCGAATAATTGATTTGTTCATGGTAATCCTCACATACGAGCGGTTGCTTTTCGCTCGGAAACATATTTGGTGTTAAAAAATTATTGCAGAATATCCTGTATATCCGTAAATCCCGTGTGAGTTGTGACTATCATTACCGTGTCACCCTCGAGGATGCAGTCCTGACCACTTGGAATAATGATGGTTCCGTTGCGGTTGATGAAGGATATCAGAATCTCATCCTTGAGCTTTAGCTCGGCGAGCGGCTTGCCGGTCACATCAGAGCTCTTGGTTACTCTAAACTCAATAGCCTCAACGCGGTGATCAAACATGTGGTACAAGGTCTCGATGCTGCTGTCGGATTCAGCCGGTCTGCTGTTGGAACCCTCGGCTGAATCAAGAGATTCCCTTGAATCGTTTTTGGCACGGACGTAAGCGATGATTGCCTCGGAGGTTATATATTTAGGATAAATAACACTTCCCAGGTCGAGACTGTTGATTACGTTTTTAAAGGTAATACGGTTGATTTTTGTGATTACCTTTGCGTTTGAAACCTGCTTTGCGTGGAGCGTGAGCATGATGTTTTCCTCATCTATTCCCGTGAGGGGAACGAAGGATTCAACCTCTGAAATTCCCTCTTCCTTTAAAAGCTCCTCGTCGGTGCCGTCGCCGTTGATTATTACGGCTTTTGGAAGAAGTATGCTCAGTTCCTCACAGCGCTCACGGCTGTTTTCGATTATTTTTACCGAAATGCCGGAGCGTATGAGCTGGTCGGCAAGATAGTAAGCTGCACTTCCGCCTCCTATAATCATGGTGTCCTTAACCTGATTGGTCTTAAAACCGATGTGCTCAAGAAAAATCTTGGTTGATTTACGGGATGCCACGAACGAGATTGTGTCCTCGGCATGCATCACAAAGCGTCCTGTAGGGATATGTACATAGCCGCCGCGTTCAATGACGCAGATGACATAAGGTACATTCATTTCCTTGCCAAGAGCGGCGATTGTCATTCCGTCAAGACGGTTGCATTTTGGAATCTTGAATTTTACAAGCTCAGCCTGGCCATGAGCAAAGGAGTTGACCTCAAGAGCGGTAGGCATGTATAAAATACGTGCTGCCTCCTTGGCTGTCTCAAGTTCGGGATTGATAATCATGGCGAGTCCGAGACGTTCTCTTAAGTAGCCTGCCTCCCGGCTGTAGTCGGGTGTGCGGACTCTGGCGATGGCGGCACAGTTGCCGACGCGCTTGGCGATGGTGCAGCAAAGAAGATTGAGCTCGTCCGAATCTGTTACGGCTATGATAAGGTTGGCTGAGGCGATTCCTGCCTCCTCCTGAACGCTGTAGCTTGCACCGTTTCCGACAACGCCCATGACATCATACATGCCTGCAGTTGCCTGAAGCTTCTGGGCGTTCTTGTCAATCAGAGTGATGTCGTGTCCCTCCTTTGCAAGCTGCTCGGTCAGGGTAAGACCAACCTTGCCACAACCGACTATAATAATACGCAGACCTTTTTTTGCTGTTGTATTTCTTGACATTTTTAAGCCTCCGTTGAGTTTCATAACATTGATTACCACTACATAATAGCATTATATATGATAAAAAGCATTATTTTTTTTAGCTTTTTTATAATTACCTCTTTTAAATTGAAAAGTTTTTGTTTATAATGTTGATATATAGGCTTTGAAGATTAGAATATTATTCTATGATTTTGATTAGATTTTATCGGATGGAGGATTTTATGATAACCACAGATATTGGAATTGATTTAGGAACTGCCAGCATTCTTGTTTATATCAGAGGCAAGGGCGTTGTGCTCAAGGAGCCGTCGGTAGTTGCGTTTGACAGAGATACAAATAAGATTAAGGCTATAGGCGAGGAAGCAAGACTCATGCTCGGTAGAACACCGGGTAATATCGTGGCTGTGAGACCTTTAAGACAGGGTGTTATTTCCGATTATACGGTTACGGAGAAGATGCTCAAGTACTTTATTCAGAAGGCACTTGGCAAGAAGATATTAAAGAAGCCGAGAATCAGCGTATGTGTACCTAGCGGTGTTACAGAGGTTGAGAAGAAGGCGGTTGAGGATGCTACCTATTCAGCAGGTGCCAGAGAGGTTGCCATTATTGAGGAACCGATTGCGGCAGCCATCGGTGCAGGAATTGATATTTCAAGACCATGCGGTAATATGATTGTCGATATAGGCGGCGGTACAACGGATATCGCTGTTATTTCACTTGGAGGTACTGTAGTCAGCACATCCATCAAGATTGCCGGAGATGATTTTGACGATGCCATCGTGCGTTATATGCGTAAGAAGCATAATCTTCTCATCGGTGAGAGAACGGCCGAGGATATCAAGATTAAGATAGGAAGCGCATATCCGAGACCTGAGGTTGTGACAATGGATGTACGCGGACGTAACCTTGTCACGGGACTTCCGAGAACGGTCACTGTTACCTCTGAGGAGACAGAGGAAGCGCTTAAGGATGCGACGGCACAGATTGTTGAGGCGGTACACAGTGTCCTTGAGAAGACACCACCTGAGCTTGCAGCGGATATTGCGGACAGAGGAATCGTTCTTACGGGAGGTGGAAGCCTTCTTCAGGGACTTGAGGAGCTCATTGAGTCGAAGACGGGAATCACGACAATGACGGCAGAGGATCCTATGACAGCCGTAGCAATCGGAACAGGTAAGTTCATAGAATTCTTAGGCGGAGCAAGAGACTAATACACATAAGCAATATATATGTGACGTTATACAGGAGGTATTTATGGTAAGAGGCCTTTACACAGCATATACGGGAATGATGAATCAGCAGGCGCGGCTTGATGTTATCACCAATAACCTTGCGAATGCTTCTACTGTCGGCTACAAGAAGGAAGGTTCGACCTCTCAGGCTTTTGACAGTATGTATACACAGAAGATAAAGGACGGTTCTGAGTATTACATCAACAGAACAATAGGTAAGGAGTCTCTTGGCGTCAAGATTGGTGAGACTTACACGGATTATACACAGGGTTCATTTAAGGTTACGGGCAATACCTACGACCTTGCACTTGAGGGGGACGGATTCTTTAATGTATCTTATACCTCCAAGTCGGGTGCGACTACGACACGCTATACACGCGACGGTTCTTTTTCCGTGAACAATGAGAACATGCTTGTGACGGAGGACGGAGATTATCTTCTCGGTGAGGGTGGACGTATTCAGGTGCCTCAGGGGGCTAAGATCACCGTCGACGAGGAGGGCAATATCTACGCGGATGATGAGTATGTAGACAAGCTCAGGATAACGGATTTCAATGATTACAACTATCTTCAGAAGTTCGGCGAGAACCTCTACACGGCAGTTGACGGTGCGACAGAGAAGACCGCGGACTGTAAGGTAAGACAGGGATATCTGGAGATGTCCAACATCAATGTAATATCAGAGATGGTTGAGATGATTACAATTTCAAGAGCTTATGAGAGCAACCAGAAGGCTATACAGACTATTGATTCCTCACTTGAGAAATCAGTTAACCTTGGAAAGCTTTAATATAAGCCGGAGAACATTGATTTAGCATAGAAGGATAACGGAGGAAAAGGTATATGGTACGAGCTTTATGGACAGCGGCGTCAGGAATGATTGCACAGCAGACTAACGTAGACAATATAGCGAATAATCTTGCCAATGTGAATACGACAGGATATAAGACTTCCACAGCGGAGTTTAAGAGCCTTTTATATCAGACAATACAGACAAAGACAACCTCAGCCAACGGTGACAACAAGCCGATTGGTGCACAGGTGGGACTCGGAACGAGAACAAGTTCCATTACGACACAGTTTACACAGGGCTCAATGCTTGCATCGGATAATAATTTTGCATTCGGAATTGAGGGAGACGGCTTCTTTGCGCTGCGCGGCACTGACGGAGAGACATATTATACGAGAAGCGGTGATTTCAGGATAGCTGTTGCATCCGACAACACGATGATGCTCGCGTCAACTGACGGATATCCTGTGTTAGACAGCAACGGAACACCGATTATTCTCTCATCGACAGATTACAAGGCTGACAAGATTACGGTTACGGATGACGGGCAGTTATTCTATCCGGATGCCGATAATAATCTCAAGCCGATGAACATAACTATAGGAGTTTATCAGTTCTCCAATCCGGCAGGACTTGAGAAGGTGTCGGGAACAATGTATCAGGCAACGACGGCATCAGGAGCAGCAGTTGAAGAGCTTAACGATAAGAGCTTGAAAGCGAGCAAGCTTCATCAGGGCTATCTCGAGGGCTCGAATGTTCAGGTTGTAGATGAGATGGTTAATCTTATCACGGCACAGAGAGCTTATGAGATGAATTCCAAGGCAATTCAGGCGGCGGATGACATGCTCAGTCAGGCTAATCAGCTTAAGCGCTAAAATACAGGCATACGCTAAAACACAGCGCATACGCTAAAAATGGCGCAATGGAGGCACATATGAGTGATTTGATTTCAGGTGTAAGTTCTTATTATGATACATATACGAAGAATAATGTGTCGGCTGATAATATGAAAGATAAGCTGAGCACGGATTATTCAACAGCTACGGATGATGAGATGATGGAGGTATGTAAGGAGTTTGAGGCATACTTTACGGAGCAGGTATTTAAGGCAATGCAGAAGATGGTTCCTGAGAGTGATGACAGCAGTTCGTCGACATCCTATGTGTCAATGTTCAAGGATACGCTCATTCAGGAATATGCGAATCTTTCAAGTGAGTCCAACGGAGGAGAGGGACTTGGCATAGCTCAGATGCTCTATGAGCAGATGAAGAGAAATTACGGAGTGGATTAAGCACATCTGAGAGAAGGTATATGGAACGTTTCAAGGGTTACGTCAATAAAATAGTATATAGAAATGAAGATAACGGCTACACGGTGTTTGAGCTTGAGCTTGACGGTGACGAGCTCACCTGTGTAGGGAATGTTCCGTATGTTACCGAGGGCGAGTTCGTTGAAGTCACCGGGGAATATACGGAACATTCTGTATATGGGCAGCAGTTAAAGGTTGAGACCTGCGAGGATATTCCGCCTGAGGATGAAAAATCGGTTGAGCGTTATCTTGCATCAGGCGCGATCAAGGGTATAGGAGCTGCACTGGCTTCGAGAATTGTGCGGAGGTTCAAGGCGGATACTCTAAGAATAATTGAGCAGGAGCCGGAAAGACTTGCCGAGATTAAGGGCATAAGCCGGCGCATGGCGGTGGAGATATCTGACAATGTTACAGCCAAGAGAGATATGAGAAACGCCATGATGTTTTTGCAGGACTATGGCATATCAATGGCACTTTCCGCAAAGATATATAATCAGTATGGTGCATCGGTCTATACGATTATGAAGGAGAATCCGTACCGTCTTGCCGATGACATTGCGGGGGTAGGATTCAGAATAGCAGACGAGATTGCGCGAAAAGCAGGCATAGAAGCTGATTCGGATTTCAGAATCAAGAGCGGTATCATGTATACGCTGCTCCAGGCGACGGGCAGTGGACATATCTATCTGCCGCAGAGAGAACTGTTAGAACAGCTTAACACATTGCTGGATACCGAGATTAAGGATATAGACAGACATCTTTCGGACCTGTCAATGGACAAGAAGATTGTGGTGAAACAGCAGCTTCAGGAGAATGAAGCGTCGACAGATGCGGGCGATGGCGAATATCAAGCCGAGAGGCTGGTATACGGAGCTTCATATTATTACATGGAAATGTCGGTGGCTTACGCATTGAAAGCGCTGGATGCAAGGGAAAGCATTGACAAGCATAAGATTGCTGACCGTATCAGACGAATAGAGAAGGCTGAGAAGATTGAGCTTGATGACAGGCAGAGGGATGCCGTTATACAGGCGATAAGTTCCGGACTTCTTGTCATAACCGGAGGACCGGGAACAGGTAAGACCACGACAATCAATACGATAATCAGATATTTTGAAGGCGAGGGAATGGAAATACGTCTTGCGGCACCGACAGGGCGCGCCGCCAAGCGTATGACCGAGGCTACAGGCTGTGAAGCCCAGACAATCCACAGAATGCTTGAGTTATCGGGAGCGCCTGAGGATGACAGGAGCGCGAGCTTTCTAAGAAATGAGGAGAACCCGATAGATGCCGATGTCATCATAATAGATGAGATGTCGATGGTGGATATTTTTCTCATGAACAGCCTTTTGAAGGCTGTCACACCCGGGACGAGGCTTATCCTTGTGGGCGATGTCAATCAGCTTCCTTCGGTAGGACCGGGAAATGTCCTGAGAGATATTATAGCGTCGGAGCGGTTTAACGTGGTTAAACTGACTAAGATTTTCAGACAGGCTACAGAGAGTGACATTATTGTTAATGCTCATAAGATAAATGCGGGAGAGAAGTTCCCAATCGGGCCGTCGAGCCGTGATTTTATATTTATCAGGAGAGAGGAAGCGGGCAATGTGATTGGGGCGATGATAACGCTTGTATCACAGAAGCTTCCGAAGTATGTTGATGCCAAGCCGTTTGACATTCAGGTGCTCACGCCGACAAGAAAAGGAATGCTGGGGGTTGAAAGGCTTAACACGGTGCTCCAGGAATACCTTAATCCCAAGGATTCTTCAAAGCAGGAAAAAGAAATCGGTACGACCATATTTCGCGAGGGCGACAAGGTCATGCAGATAAAGAACAATTATCAGATAGAATGGGAGACAAGAGGTAAGCATGGCATACCGACCGACCGTGGCATGGGGGTGTTTAACGGCGATATGGGTGTCGTGGACAATATCAATTTCTATTCGGAGAAGCTGACCGTAAAATTTGAGGATGACAGATATGTGGAATATCCTTTTAAGCAGCTGGATGAGCTGGAGCTTGCCTATGCGGTCACTGTACATAAGTCACAGGGAAGCGAATATCCGGCGGTTGTGATTCCGCTTCTGTCGGGACCAAGAATGCTCATGAACAGAAATATACTCTACACCGCGGTAACGCGTGCAAAAAAGTGTGTTTGTATCGTTGGAACGGAAGAGGTATTCTATGGAATGGTTGAGAACGGTAACGAACAGAAACGCTATTCAACGCTTGCAAAGCGGATACAGGAGTGCGGTTGAGGCACTTTTTCCCAACAGATGTCCGATATGCGAGGAGCTGGTGGACTCACAGGGGGAGCTGTGTGGTGATTGTCTGGGAAAATTAAAATATATCACATCACCGTTCTGCATGATATGCGGAAAGCAGTTGGACAATGAGCTTGCAGAGACGTGCTCCGACTGCGGCAGGAGACATCACAGTTTCATACGCGGAGTCGGAGCACTTGCCTATACGAAGGAAATCAAGCAGTCAATGTACAGATTTAAGTACGGCAACAGGCGGGAATATGCAGCTTTTTACGGTGATATTATTGTTAAGCTCAAGGGACATATAATCATGTCATGGAAGCCCGATGTGATAATACCTGTTCCGCTTCATGCGTCAAGGTACAGAAAAAGAGGATATAATCAGGCGGCACTTATTGCAAAAGAGATAGGCAGAAGACTTGAAGTACCTGTAGAAGAAGGACTGCTTATCAGAACCGTGAATACGGCACCGCAGAAGGAGCTTAACGATAAGGAGAGAACAAAAAATACAAAAAATGCTTTTCAAGTAACACATAATATAGTAAAATATAAAAGAGTATTGTTGGTTGACGACATATACACTACGGGAGCAACGCTTGATGCATGTTCTGATGTACTCACGAATGCAGGGGCTGTACAGGTATATTTTGCAGCGGTATGTATCGGAAGAGGCTTCTAGCAATGTATATGGATACCGGCAATGTCAACGGAATGGAGGCAGATGGTATGGAAGTCAGAAATTGCAGAGGTTGCGGAAGACTGTTTAGTTACATTGAGGGAGGCAGTTACCTTTGTCCTGCATGTCAGGAGGAGTTAGAGGAGAAGTTTCAGGTTGCCAAGGCATATATCAGGGAGAACAAGAATGCGAGCATACATGAGGTAGCGGAAGCAGCCGATGTAAGCGTGAAACAGATTGAGAAGTGGGTGCGTGAGGAGAGGCTCGCGTTTGCAGATGACTCTCCGGTCGGCATTGCATGTGAGAAGTGCGGAGCAATGATTCGTTCCGGACGATTCTGCGAGGCATGTAAGGCGAGCATGGCTAATCATTTCTCTGAATTGTACGAAGAGCCGAAGAAGGTTGAACCGGTTAAGAAGGATGTGCGTGACAGTGCAAGAATGAGGTTTCTTAATAAGCAGAGCTGACATTTGACAGTGCAGGCTTAGAGGATTATGAATTTTTTTCATTTTCCTCTAAGTTTTTTTATTTTGTGAACCGATACATAATACAGTAAAGAGATTTATATTTAAGGAAGGAGAGGTTAATATGCGTATAGATGCCTACAATCAGGTGAATATGGTATATGCTACGGCAGGGAAGACACAGCTTAAGAAGACTGCTAAGACCTCCACGACGGAAGATAAGCTTGAGATTTCACAGCTTGGAAGAGATTACCAGGTTGCCAAGGCAGCAGTGGCACAGGCAGATGATGTCAGGGAAGACAGAGTCGTCGCGGTTAAGGAGCACTATGCATCAGGGAAGTATAATGTATCGGCGAACAAGCTTGCTGCTAAGCTTATAGAGAAATATAACACGATTGTGTTTTAGAAGGGTGTGACCGTGTAAGTGGCGAGTCTTATAGATATACTGATAAGTACGTTAGAACAGGAAAATACAGAATATGAGAGTCTTTTAGAGCTCGGACTTGAGAAGACGGGTATAATTATCCGTAACGATGTCAAAGAGCTTTCAAGGATGGTAGAAAAGGAACAGCTTGTGGTGGATAGAATCATAGTGCTGGAAAAGAAACGAACCGAGGTATCGAATGATATTGCGGACGTTCTTAACAAGGATGTTAAGACCTTGACTCTCACGCGACTGATTGAACTATTGAGTTCACAGGAGAAGGAGAGGAATGCACTTGTTTCCATTCATGACAAGCTTTCTTTAACTATGAAGAGAATGGTTGAACTTAACGACCGCAATAAGGCACTGCTTGAAGAGTCGATGGAGATGCTGCAATTCGAGATGAATCTTGTACAGAGCATGAGAAGGGGACCGGAGACTAATAACTATGGCAGGGATGCGTATATAAGCAATAACTATTCACTTCCGGACACGAGATTTGACAGGAAACAGTGAATAAAATAGAGAAAGAGGAACACTATGAGTAATATGTCGGCTTTGTATGTGGGATTATCAGGATTGGTCAATAATTCTAATGCTCTCAATACCACAGCCAATAATATGGCGAATGTCAATACAAAAGGATATGTAAGACAGCAGGTTGTGTTCGAGGATACACATTACAATACCACGAACCGTTTTGCCACTGCCACGCTCCAGAAGGGACTTGGAGTTACGATTCAGGATGTCTCGCATGTGAGAGATATTCTTCTTGATGAGGCGTACCGCAAGGAGAATGGAAGATACGGTTTCTATGATAAGCTTCTCAATGCAGCCGATGAGATACAGACGCAGCTCGGAGAACTTAACGGAGTATCATATCAGGAATCAATGAAGGATCTGCTCTCGGCAATCAACGAAGTGTCCAAGACACCTGATGATAATACGGCAAGAGCTGCACTTGTGCAGAGTGCGGTGAGCTTTCTTGACCGTTCACAGGCAGTGTATAAAGGGCTTGTAAGTTATCAGAGCAATCTTAATACAGAGATATATAATATCACGAACCGCATCAACGAGATTGGTGAGCAGATTATGTCACTTAATAAGCAGATTGCACAGATAGAGAGCGGTGTAGAGACTGCGATGACTCTGAGGGATGAGAGAGATCTTCTGCTTGATGAGCTTTCGGGATATGCCAAGATAGACTATACCGAGGATTCAAGAGGAATTGTGTCCGTAATGCTTGAAGGACAGTTTTTCTGTGACAACATGAGTGTGTCACACCTCGGACTCAGCACGGTTGAGGGAACCGATTTCTACATTCCTGTATGGAAGGAAATGAAAAATGAGCCTCTGTACAACATGGAAATCACAATGTCAACCGCGAATAACACGGATATCGGCTCACTGAAGGGACTGCTTGCGGCCAGAGGCACAATATCACCGACGTATGCGAACATGACTGCGCCTGCACAGACGGTTACGCAGATGCCTGACAGAGCGGATTACGGAAGCGATGAGGACTACAATAATGCGGTTGCCGCATACACGGCATACAGGGATTACAAGAGCTATGAGGATTGCAAGGATTACTCGGTGCTTGTGAGAACAATCGCTAATTTCGATAAGCTGGTTAACAGTGTGGTTGAGAAAATCAATGACGTACTCAGCCCTATGAAGGATGCCACGGTAACATACGTTGATGGTAACGGTAATACGGTAACATACACGGGAAAGATCCTTGATACCGACAAGGCAGGATACGGTAAGGATACCGACAAGTCGATCGGAGAGGAGCTTTTTTCAAGAAAGTATACTGACAGATATACCAAGGTTACGGGAACTGACGGCAATACATATTATCTGTACAATACGAAGAACAGCTTCGGAACGGAGTCGCTCTATACGATAGCCAATCTTGAGATCAGCCCTAAGGTACTGAAGGATTTCTCGGTTCTTCCGTTCAATCAGGCTGACGGCAAGGTGGATTATGACAGAGCAAAAGAACTTGCTGCTCAGTTCTCCGAGAAGTATCTTACCTTCGGCGATGGCACTGAGAAGATGACATTTGAAAAATTCTATGAAGCACTTATAGATGATGTCGGAAGCGAAGGAAATGTATATGCGAGCATGGTTGACAACCAGCAGGATCTCTCGAACGGACTTGATGACGGAAGGCAGGCTGTCATGGGAGTGAACTCAGATGAGGAGCTCACGAACATGATACGCTACCAGCAGGCGTACAATGCGGCTTCGAGATACATCAACGTCATAACTGCGATGATGGATACGGTTTTACAGATTATTTAATTAAGACTTTGAAATTACAGAATATTTTCAGATACAGAAGGGAGATGTGCAGGAATGCCGAATACATTTTTCGGAATGACAATAGGAGCCTCAGGACTTACGGCAAGTAATGCGGCAATCAATACAACAGCACATAATATATCCAACGTCAACACCAAGGGCTACACAAGACAGTCCACGGTTCAGAAGGCGAGCTATGCTATTAAAGTGTATAAGCCGTATGGTGCAGTCGGCACAGGTGTTACGGTGACGGATATTCAACAGTCAAGAAGCGAATATTATGATGAGAGATACAGAACCAACAACTCCCAGTGCGGGCAGTATGAGTCGCTCCAGACATATTCCAACCTGGTACAGTCATATCTTGATGAGTTCAACACAGAAGGCTTCATAACGGAGTACAACAATCTCTTCAAGACGATAGATGCGATTACCGCAGATCCGAGCAACGAGGTTAAGAGGGGACAGTTCTTAAGCTATATGTCAAGTATATGTGAGTACTTTAACACACTCTCTGCCAATCTTCAGAATACACAGAACGATATCAATGAAGAGATTAAGTCATCCGTATCAACCATCAACACGATGGCGGAGCAGCTTGCGTCTCTCAATAAGCAGATTAACACTATAGAAGCATCAGGCGGCACGGCAAATGACCTTCGGGATTCAAGAAATCTTATAATTGACCAGCTCTCTTACTACGCTGATGTGAGAGTTGAGGAGAGAAGCATAGGCAACGGTGTGACCGACTGTACTATATTTTTTAACGGACAGGAGCTTGTCGGAGGCTATAGCTACAACACACTCGAGTGCGTTGCAAGAGATACAGCGAATCCTCGAAATGCAAGCGATGCTTCGGGACTCTACGATATTAAGTGGAATAACGGAAATCCATATAATCCTTATGAGGAGAGCTCACGCGGAAGCTTAAAGGCTTTGTTTGACATGCGTGACGGCTGCAATGATTCTTATGAGGTTGTCAGGACGGATGCCGCAGGCAATCAGTCGCTTGAGGTTGTGAGCGATTCTTACAGAAATCCTTCATATAAGGGAATTCCGTATTATCAGTCACAGCTCAACCGGTTTGTTACTTCATTCGCTAAGGAATTCAACGATATTATTTCCAAGGGACAGCTTGCGGACGGTACGGTTTCCGGTGAACCGCTGCTTGAGTCAAAGTATAACACGGATTATGTGACGGCAGCGAATATTACCGTCAATCAGGACATGCTGAATGACTTGTCAAAGCTTCCTTTATCCTATGATGCATCACGCGGAGATGAGAATTCCGACTTGGCGAAGGACATGTATGCACTTAAGGACAAAATCACAATCAAGAGCGGAACATTCTGGGATTTCCTTTCATCAATTGTGTCAGAGATAGGTGTTGACACGAAGAGAACTGAGACCTTCAGCTCCAACTATTCCAATGTCAAGGCGGCAGTTGAGACACAGAGAACTTCAATATCGGGTGTTGATGAGGACGAGGAGGGTATAGACCTCGTAAAGTTTCAGCATGCTTATGACTTATCATCAAAGGTTATTTCTGTAATGAATCAGATATACAGCAAGCTCATAGAGGAGACGGGATTGTAAAGCGCTGCGGACGTTGCACGGATTTAACAATTCACCGCAGACCCGCAGAAGAAGGGAGACTACATGAGAATTACGAACACTATGATGACTAACACTACGATGCGTAATGTTAATAAATCAAAGACTAATCTATATACAACAGAACAGCAGATGGCATCACAGAAGAAGATATCGAAGCCGTCAGATGACCCTATCATAGCTATCAGAGCACTTTCACTCAGAACGAGTCTTGCAGAGGTTGAGCAGTACTTAAAGAAGAATGTCCCTGATGCGAAGGCATGGATTAAGCTTACCGAGACATCACTCGACAATATGGACGGTATCTACACGGATCTTGTAAAGCTCTGCACACAGGGTGAGAACGATACATTCGAGACTACCAACAGGCAGGCGATAATACAGAGTATACAGCAGTACAAGGAGGCGATGTATGCGGAGGGCAATGCGGACAGCTCGGGAAGATATATTTTCACGGGCTACAGAACTGACCGTTCCCTTACATTCCTTAACTCAACTGAGACACAGGTGTCATACAAGATTAAACAGAACTTTACGGGTGAAGACTTTACAACCGCAAAATACATGAAGAACAGTGTGGATATCGATAACATAGCAAGCATTCCGTCATCCGCAACACCTGAGGCAAAGGAAGTATACAGACTCAGACTTGCCTATGATAATTGTGCTTACGATGCAGCCGATGCGGACACGATTCCTTCAATAAATGTTGACGGTCAGGCATACACCGGAACCGTGGCGGCTGTAAGCTCACAGGAGTTAGAGCAGCTCATCACTGCAGGGAATATGGCTGATGATACGGCATATTATGTGTATGATAAGGGTGAGATTGCATTCTCTGAGAACACATACAAGACACTCAAGGGTGCGTCAGACATATCCGTTCAGTTCCGCAAGGATGAATTCGAGAAGGGAGATATCCGCCCGGAGCATTATTTTGACTGTGAGGACTTAACTAACGGTCAGGTATACACATTGGGAGACAATCAGGACATTGAGTATACAATCAATTTCAGCCAGACGCTCAAGGTCAACACAAGGGCAACAGATGTATTAAGCTACAATATAGGAAGAGATCTGGACGACCTTATGAGCAGTCTGGCTAATGTGGCTGATATTGAGGCTAAGATCACCAAGCTCACGGATATGAAGAATTCCGAGCTGTATGCAGGTCAGAAGGATCAGATAGAGTCAATGATTGAAGCCTCCAATAAGGAGCTTGATTACGCTAAGAGCTATATGGAAGACCTTTTTGCGAAGGGCATCACGCAGATGAAGGGTTATCAGTCCACACTCAACTCGGAGATATCGGATGTCGGAAGCCGCGAGGTAAGACTTACGCTTGCCGAGAGCAGACTCACACAGCAACAGACAACCTTCAAGGACTTAAAGTCCAAGAACGAGGATGTTGAGCTTGAGGACATCACCGTTGAGTTCGCATCGGCTGAGACAGTGTATGATGCTGCCATCGCAACTGCGGCAAAGACCGTGAGACAGTCATTGCTGGATTACATCTGATATGTATAGGTAATTGCGAAGCTATATAATTGAAAGCGGACGTTGTACAAATTTAACAATTCACCACAGGCACGCTTTCGCTACATGAATCACGCAACGGTACATAACGCAGTGAAACACACTGCCTAAGTACCGGCGGCTTCATAGTACCTGCTTGCGAATTTGTTAAATTTGCACAACTGTATATCGTCAAAATTGTGTTTCGCAATTGCCTATCTAATATGTATTTGGGAAGGAGAAATACCATGAAGGTAAATACTCGTTTATTTGGGGAGATAGATGTAGCTGAGGATAGGATAATCAATTTTACGGCAGGCATTATGGGATTTGAGGAATATGTACACTACACGCTTATCTTTAATGCTGAGAAAAAGGGCAATATTATGTGGCTTCAGTCTCTTGATGAGCCGGAGCTTGCATTTACCGTTATGGACCCTATGAAGATTGTGCCGGAGTACAATCCTGTCGTTGAGGATGAGTGGCTTGCAGCTCTCGGAGAGGTTGAGACTGAGGACGATTATTTTCTTCTCTCGGTTGTCACGGTACCGTCAGACCTTACTAAGATGACGGCTAATCTCAAGGCTCCGATTGTAATCAACATGAAGACAATGAAGGCATGCCAGATTATTGTCAACAATGATGATTATCAGGTACGCTACAATGTATATGATTGCGTAAAGAAGATGAAGGAGGGTGCCGGATGCTAGCTCTTTCGAGAAAAAAGAATGAATCTATTGTAATAGATAATAACATAGAGATAACGGTGCTTGATATCAAGGGCGACCAGATAAAGCTCGGGATCACAGCACCTAAGTCCGTGCCTGTATACCGTAAGGAAGTGTATGTACAGATTAAGGATGCCAATAAGGCGGCAAGTCAGTCGGACGGCACAGAGGCACTTAAGAAGCTTCTTGGGTAAGCAACGGAGACTTTTACCGGTATAATTCGGATGTAAAAGCATAAGCTGGTGTACGAGTGTATAATGTGTTATGTTTATACACATAAGCTCCGTTGTGCGAAGCAGGATGTTCTAAGAACTCTGATAAAAGTGTTTTTCTTATACGCCTGTAGCCGGGTTAGATATGCTTTTACATCTGAATCCTGCCAGCAAAAATCCTTACGACTGCTAAACTTTTTATGTCAGGCAGCCGAAATACAGATGAGAGGGTAATAAGGAGCAGCTAAAGTAAAAGGTAACGTCAGTAATGTTTATGAACACATGGAGGTGTCTTGAAATGACGATTGAAGGAATTAAGAATGCTGTAAGTACTGTTACAGCGGGTGCTTCGACGAATGTCACGAAGCAGCAGTCTGTTACCGAGACAAAGGAAGTCAGTGTACAGAACAATAAGCAGGCGGCAGATGCAGGAAATACATCAGCTGCAGGAAAGAATAACTCACAGGTTAAGGACAACGGAGCGCAGGAGGAAAGCAGGGAACAGGAGTACCAGATAAGCGAGAAGGCACTTAAGCAGAGAATCTCCGACATCAACCGTAAGCTTAACAACAACACGATTGCAGAGTTCGGATATCACGATGATACCAACAGAGTAACAATTAAGATAGTGGACAAGGATACCAAGGAGACAATCAAGGAAATTCCTCCTGAGAAGACTCTTGACCTTATAGCTAAGGCATGGGAACTTGCAGGTATTCTTGTGGACGAACGAAGATAGGGAGGGAAAAGATATGGCGATAAGAGTCAGCGGACTTATATCAGGACTTGATACAGATTCGATTGTTCAGGAACTTGTGTCGGCATATTCGACCAAGAAGGATAAATATGTCAAGGCTCAGACGAAGCTTGAATGGAAGATGGATGCATGGAAGAGCATGAACAGCAAGATATACGGCTTCTACACATCAAGCTTATCAACGATGAGAATGTCCAATTCATATAACCTCAAGACAAGCTCAGTATCCGACAGCAATGTTGCTAAGGTTACGGCATCATCGTCGGCGGTTAACGGAACACAGAAGCTCAAGGTTAAGCAGCTTGCCTCATCAGGATATATGACGGGCGGAGAGGTAAGCCAGTCAGATGGTTCTAAAGTAACCGGAAGTACGTCGCTTAGTGCTCTTGGAATACAGAACGGAAGTAAGATTGCCGTCAATGACAGTGAAATAGAAGTAACCTCGGACCTCACGGTTGATAAGCTTATTGCAAAGCTTAAAGACGCAGGTGTGAGTGCTAATTTTGATGAGAAGAATCAGAGATTCTTTATTAATTCCTCGAAGTCGGGTGCGGAAGGTGAGTTCACCATCACTGCAAACAATGCGGATGGACTCAGCGCAATTCAGTCTCTTGGCTTGTTTGCAGTCAAGGATGTCGACGGCAACGAGACAGCGGATATGGCAAAATATCGTGAGCTTGCCAAGAACGGAACCGGAGAGCAGAAGAGCATAGCGGCTGCGATTGTTGCGGCGGTTGACAAGTCTACGACTTACACGGAATCAGAGCTTGCGGCATATAACAGCACGATTTCTGCATATAATCAGAAGGCATCGGCTGTATCCGGGTACGAGTCGAAGCAGACGGTTGTAAAGAACTACGAAGAACAGAAGGCAATTGCTGAGAAGCATGAGAGCAAGCTTGATGAGTACAGAAAATTACTCGTAAAAGAGACTGTTCAGAATGATGACGGCACGGAAACAGAGGTTGAATATACAGATGCCGAGCTGGCAGACATGAAGCAGTATATAAAGGACAATAACGGTGCAAGTGACTCCGATACTATTAAGAAGCTGGAAGAATACACCAAAATTGTTAATGCCCGGGCTTATCTTGATGAATACAATACAGCTGATGCATATATCAGTGATTCTGCCAACAAGACGGCATATGCTGAATCGAAGGCATTCATTGATGATGCAGATAATATAACAGCTTACAATGAAGCTAAGACATATGTGGAGGACACCGCAAATATTGCGGCTTACAATGAAGCTAAGACTGCGGTAAGCTCATCATCGGCAGCTTCCTTCACGTCGGATGCGGCAAGAATAAGCGGACAGGATTCCATTATTGAGCTCAACGGAGCTACATTCACAAGCAGCACCGGAACATATTCAATCAACGGACTTTCCATCACAGCCATGCAGGTTACCGGCAACGAGGAAGTAAGCATAACAACTTCGACCGACACACAGGCTATATACGATAAGATTAAGAGTTTCCTCGGAAAATACAATGAGCTTATCACAGCGATGGATACGGCATACAATGCAGCATCTGCCGGAGATTACGAGCCGCTCACGGATGATGAGAAGGAGGACATGACTGACTCACAGATAGAGAAGTGGGAGACTAAAATCAAGGATGCACTCCTCAGAAGAGACAGCACTCTCGGCAATGCATCTTCATCAATGAAGAGCATTATGAATTACAGCTTCGATGTTAATGGAAAGACATATTCACTCGCCACATTTGGTATCAATACATTGGGATATTTCTCTGCGGATACGAATGAGAGAGGCTGTCTGCATATAGACGGTGATTCCGACGATGCCAACACCTCCGGCAATACGGATAAGCTCATGGCTGCAATCAATGAGGATCCTGAGACAGTTACATCTTTCTTCCAGCAGTTATCTAATACGTTATATGATGACCTCACCAAGAGAATGGCATCCTCAAGCGTCAGCAGTATATATACGTTGTACAATGACAAGCAGATGTCAAGCGAGTACAGTGATTACAAGGACAAGATTGATAAGTGGCAGGATAAGCTTGACTACTATGAGGAGTACTATTACAAGAAGTTCTCCGCGATGGAGACGGCACTCTCCAAGCTTCAGTCTTCAACATCGTCACTTTCGAACCTTTTAGGTTCATGATGTGCTTTACATTGCGGATATAATTTGATAAAATACATAAGTAATTACATTACAGCCCGTTATGCGAGATATAGCGGGCTGTATGATGCGCAATAGGAGGAGGTCACGGTATGAATACACCGGCAGGATATCAGCAGTACGAGAAGAACAAGATCCTCACGGCATCACCTGCAGAGCTTACACTTATGCTGTATGAGGGAGCAATCAAGTTCGCCAATATAGCAGTTATGGCTATTGAGAAGGGGGATATTGAGAAGGCTCATAACAATATTCGTAAGGTTGAGAGAATCATAGAAGAGTTTCAGGCTACACTTAACCACAAGTATCCTGTTGCCAAGGATTTCGATGAAGTGTATAAGTATCTTCAGCAGAAACTTCTTGAGGCGAATATCAAGAAGGACAAGGAGATTATGGAGAAAGTCTTGAGACATCTTAGAACCATGAGAGATACATGGAAGGATGTAATGAGACTCGCCAAGACACAGACAAAGTAGAGCTGCTCAGAAAGTGAGGAACTGCATGGGCATAACAGAGAGCTACATAACAATACTTGATGAGAGCCTTGATAAGAAGATAGAGCTTCTTGATGCACTCAACGTACTCAATGTGCAGCAGACGGAGCTTCTCGACAGGGAGAAGTTCGACGAGGAAGGCTTTCATGGACTGAATGAGAAGAAGGCGGAGCTTATTGACAAGCTCAATGCCATGGACGACGGCTTTCAGCTGGTATATGATAAGGTGAAGGGCGAGCTTGACGGCAATCGAGACAGATACGCTGAGCAGATTAGGATGCTTCAAGGTAAGATATCACAGATTATGGAGAAGAGCAATCACCTGATGGCGGAGGAGCAGCGCAATAAGGAACGCATCAAGAATAAATTCACTGCACGCCGCAAAGAAATCAGCAGTGTAAAGAAGAACAGCCGGTATGCAGCGAATTATTATAAGACCATGAATAAGGTGACGAGCGAGCCGGTATTCATGGACAAGAAGAAGTAAATTTTTTTAAAAAAGATATTATTCGGGTATAAAGTTATGAGACTTGCATCCGATATAATATACAGAAGGTGAGAAATACTTACCAACTTGGGAATCTCAAGATTCCTACAACATTACATATCGGCATGGATGCCGATTGATATTCAAGGAGGAATATATTATGGTAGTACAGCACAATCTTACAGCGATGAACGCTAACAGACAGTTAGGCATCACAACAAGCGCACAGGCTAAGTCATCTGAGAAGTTATCTTCCGGATACAGAATCAACAGAGCAGGCGATGACGCAGCTGGTCTTTCTATTTCCGAGAAGATGAGAAGCCAGATCAGAGGTCTTAACAAGGCATCTGACAACGCTTCAGATGGTATCTCCCTTATTCAGACAGCAGAAGGTGCTCTTAACGAGGCACACTCCATTCTTCAGAGAATGAACGAGCTCGCTACACAGGCTGCTAACGATACCAACACAACAACTGATAGAAATGCTATCAAGGATGAGATGGACGCTCTTGCTTCCGAGCTTGACAGAATCCAGTCTACAACACAGTTCAATACACAGAACTTGTTAACCGGTTCATTCAACGACAAGCAGCTTCAGATCGGTGCTCTTAAGGGACAGACAATCACAATTACTATCAGCCAGATGTCAGCTTCTAAGATTGGTTTAACATCTGCTAATCTTAAGGTAAGCTCTAACACAACAGCTGGTGTTACAATGAGCGCTATTCAGAAGGCTATTGAGAGCGTATCTACACAGAGATCTAAGCTCGGTGCCCTTCAGAACAGACTTGAGCACACAATCGCTAACCTTGACACAACATCTGAGAACACATCTTCAGCTGAGTCACGTATCCGTGATGTTGATATGGCTGAGGAGATGGTTAACTACAGCAAGAACAACATCCTTGCTCAGGCTGGACAGTCTATGCTTGCACAGGCTAATCAGTCAACACAGGGCGTTCTTTCCTTACTTGGCTAATCAGTTGTAAGACAACTATCATGAGTAAAGACCGGTGGTTTCACCGGTCTTTATTTTGCGTCATGGCATTCTAATCTTTATGATGTTGGGGTCAAAAGGTATTTTGCCCCCAATGATACCGGATTGCTTCGTGCTTTGCACTCTCGCAATCCTCAAAAACATTCATAATTCGCTCATTTTTCTACGAAAAATGGCTACTTATTCATGTTTTTGGCGGGTCCCAAGGTCAAAAATCCTCTTGCAAGCAAGCTTGCATCAGATTTCTGACCTTTTGACCCTGATATCATCTTTATGGAAATTTTTATTCAAAAAATCCTACTGTTACATATATGCAACGGTAGGATTGAATAAGCCGACATATTATTTAGTTATTTTTTAAGAGCTTTTCAGCTTCATGGTATTCTTCAAGAGATACACCGAGGGTATCACATGCCTCTTCGAGGGATATGTTCTTTTTAGACATATAGTTATTTATTAGGATATTTTGTTTGATTTTTTGTCCTTCGTCACGACCTATACTGCGTCCTTCGTTGCACCCGTCATTATATCTAATCCGATATTCAGCGGCTCTCAGTTTCTTTTCTTCCTCTTCCTGGTTATATTCTAATATGCTGGTCATTTCTACCTCCGACAGATTTATATTTCAACCAAGCACACTCAGCATCTCATTTATTCTGTGCTGTATGGTGTGTTTTTCTTTGATGAGCTTATATCCGTTAATTGCTATGCGGAGACGTTCATCCTCATGATTCAGATAGTAATCTGTTTTGTCTAAGAGTTCTTCTACGGAGCGGAATGCTTCGATATCCCTTCCTATGGTGAAAAGCTCATCCATCTCAGTCTGGTAGTTCGACAGGCAGAAGCCGCCACAAGCCATTATGTCGTAGATTCGCTGTGGGATGCCGGATTCGATGGATGGAAGCGTTATATTGAGGTTGACTTTGGAGGAGTAAAATACCTTGCTCATTTCGGTTTCATAGTTCACACGTCCGTGACAATGCACATTACCGCTGAGGGCGGGATGAGATGCATCGTTGGTGTACAATGAGACACTGTGATGTGTGGCGAGTGCGTTGAGACAGGTTATTCTGTCTATCTCGGCAAGTTTCTTTGAAAGGAACATTATTGCGAGATATTCGTTGTCATTCATCAATGTAGAATTGGCAATCATGCTCTTGAAGGTGCTTTTCATTGAGGAAACCGAGCTGTCAGATAGGCGTGGCCATGACTTTGGGAGTGACCAACTGCTAGAGTTAGCAATTAAGTAACGGTTCATCTCCTGTCCTGTCTGCTCATCAAGATAGGATGAGTACAGGTTGTAAGGGTTTTCTTTATATAGGGTTCCTACGAATGAAATATCGGTAGAGTATTTTGCAATATCTTCATCGGTAATGTCTATGGAACCGATTCGGGTGACGTATGCACCGAGGGGAAGATAATATATATTTGCAGAGACTTCAGCCTTTAAGCGGGCACACTCTGATTTGTCAAAAATAAATACATAATTGTTGTCGTTCTTAATTTCAGGAGTAAAAAGACTTGTGAGAGGAGAGTCATAAGTCCATGATATGTATGGTATTCCGTAGTGATGCGATATTTCCGATACTATCGGAATGAACATGTAGGAGACAACACAGTCGGGAACGACATTCTCTATTGCGGCTTTGATTGTTGAATAGTCGTTCTCGCAAGGGGCGACAGGATTGGCCTGAAAATCCGGGATATATGATACATCGTGGCCAAGCTCCGCGAAGGCAAGCATAAGGTCGCTGACGGAATCAGCTGTGGGAATAAATAGAATTCGCATTGATTGTTCTCCGTTTCCAAGTGTGTTATAATATCAGATGATATAAGGGTTAAAAGACCACTCATGATATTATCTAATGATAACACAATTATAAAGGAAATCCAACAGTATGAAAATAGTATATGTTAACTGGAAATGCTTCGGAGGGCAGGACCTGGTGGCGGCACTGCCGAGACTGGGACATGAAGTAAGTACGGTTGAATTATCGGACGATGCGCAGGTAAAAGTTGACGATGAGTTCGTGGACAGGTTGTGCAGAATGATTAGAAACAGCATGGCAGAGCTTGTCATTTCCTTCAATTACTATCCAAGCATATCAGTGGCGTGCATGAGGACGGGATGCCGGTATTTTGCGTGGATATATGACAGTCCGTACATTAAGGCATATGATGCCACCGTGAGCAATAATGTCAATTATGTCGGCTCGTTTGACAGCTATATGGTAGAAGAGCTATGCGGCAAGGGCGTGGATACGATGCACTATGTTCCGCTTGCGGTCGATGCTGACAGAATTAAAAAGGCAATCGCGAAGGCAGGGCTGAATGGTAATGCTGACAAATATAAGTCACAGATTGCTTTTGTGGGTTCGCTTTATAATGATAAAAATAAGTTCTACGAGAGGCTGTTCAGTGCCGGGAGGGATATGGAGCTGGTCGGCTATCTCGATGCGGTCATAGAGGCACAGCGGACGGTGTACGGCTGTAATTTTACAGATGAGTGCATAAGCGGAGAGGTGCTTGACAAGATAAGAGAGTTCATGCCGTACAATGTGCCGGAGGGAAGTTATCTCGATGAAAGGAAGGTGTATGCCGACTACTATCTCGGACCGAGAATGGCGTTTCTTGACAGGAAGGATATGCTCGAGAGTCTCGGAAGATACTTTGAGACGGCTTGTTACACGGGCACGGAGTATAAGCTTGCGGGTGTGACGTCAAGGGGAAGAGTTGACTACTACGACGAGATGCCGGTTGTTTTTAACAATACAAAGATAAATCTGAACATTTCGCTCAGAAGCATAAGAACCGGAATACCGCTAAGAGCCATGGATGTCATGGGTGCAGGTGGATTCCTGCTAACGAATTATCAGCAGGATATGTTCAGACATTTTGAAGCAGGGGTTCATTTTGAGTATTATACATCTGTTGATGAAGCGGTTGATAAGGCGGCGTATTATCTTGAACACGAGGACGAGCGCAGCCGCATTGCCACAGCCGCGCTCGAGGAGATGGAGAAAAATCATACATTTGATGTAAGGCTTGCACAGGTATTGTCAGACTGTATGTAGGAATACATCTGCGAGAGCCTCTTTACTCAGGTTGTTGGACAGGATGGTGCGGCATATTGAAGCTGCATCACTGTCCGAAGCTGTGAGGTATCGGTTACTGCATATATCGGGGAATCTTTTTAACAGCTCGTCCTTTAAATAGGTAAGATTTTCATAGGAATACAGTGAGGAGTCAAGGCACATTCTCCACACAGGCTCCTCAAAAGCCTTGGTATAGTGGAGATATGAATATTCCTCGATGCAGTCGTCATACCAGTGACAGTCGGCGAGAAAATCGGTCGCCATGTTCTGCACGGATGCGGTGTTCATAAAATATTGTGATATTGAGCTTCCGAGCATCGTTCCATTCTCATTCATATAGTAATTATAGTATTTTTCGGGCAGGAGAATATAGGAGTGCATATATCTCATGCACATCGCGGAGAAGAGGACATCTTCCATCCTCACATTTTCCGCAAAGACAATATCGTTGTCGATGAGCAGGCTGCGCTTATACAATCTGCCCCACGGACCTGTTTTCCAGTATCGGTTGAGCACATAGGAACGCTTATCGTCTATACTGTCCATAGTATATTGTCTGATGGTGCCTTCCGAGGTGAGCGGCGGCAGACCGGTATCATCGCTGAACATGGAGTAGCCACACTCGACAACATCGCAGTTGTATATCTTAGAGTACAGATAGAGCTGTTCAAGCATGGACGATTCTATGCAGTCATCCGCGTCAACGTAGGTTATATAATCGCCTGAGGAATATGATAGAGCGACGTTTCGCGCGTAGCCCTGCTTCATGTTCTGTTTAAGCGGAATGAGCATGAAAATATCGGAATACCGCTGTTCGTATTCGCTCAGTATGCTTAAGGTATTGTCAGTGGAGCAATCGTCGACACAGATAATCTCAAGCTTCGCCTTGGATATGGACTGTGCGAGAATGCTGTCGAGACATCTTCGGATATATTTTTCCACATTGTAGCATGGAATGATGACGGAGATTGTGTCAAGCCCGGCATACAAGGCGGATTTGAAATTGTCGAGAGCGATGTCTTTTCTGTATGGCGATGAGCTGAGCACACACTCTGACGGAGCGATGGCAGGCATTGCACCTACGGCTATGAGTTCAAGAAGCTTGGCGAGTGCGGCAAAGTCATCATGAGGAAACAGCCAGCCGTTGATGCCGGGCTTGATGAGCTCGGTTATGCCGTCGACGGGAGTTGACATGACGGGAATGCCGTTGGCAAGTGCTTCGACGGCGACGAGGGGGCTACCTTCGTAGTCGGATGAGAGCACAAGAGCCGTGATATCGCTGCAATGCTCCCATGGATTCTTCTGCCAACCAACGAATGTTATGTAATCGCCGATTCCAAGCTCATCAGTAATGCCAAGGAGAGCTTGACGTTCATCGCCGTCGCCTATTATGCGGAGCCTCCACGGCATATCGGGATTACTCTGATTGGTGGCTGCAATGCCGCGAAGAATTATGTCAACACGCTTCTCGGACGACAATCTGCCCACATACAACAGGGTTCTGCTGTCGATGTGGTATGTAAGCTGTGGAATATAAGCACTCATATCGACGGGATTGTATGCGATGGAGGTGCTGACATGGGGATCGTCGTTAATCAGAATGTCGGCGGCGTGTCCGCTGATGCAGAGGTGATGGTCGGCAAGACGCATACATTCGATGCCGCCAGCACCGTAGCGCGCGTATTCATGTAACGGACCATGGAGCCAGGAATATACCTTGCACGGAACCTTGAAAGCTGAGAGCGCACGGCGGGCTGTCAATATAAGGTATGGCCATGATGTTGCAACGACAATATCAGGAACACCGTATTGGGATAAAAAGGCAGAGTATAATGTGGCAAGCTCACTTAAATCATCCACTTTTTTATTCATGAGGATAGGATACACTTCAATTCCGGATTTGAAATGACGGCTGCCGTCGGAGATAAGCTGAACGATTCGCACATGAAATCCGTTGCCGTTCAGATATTCCGATACAGTGTTAAGAACGCGCTCAACACCGCCTTCGCCGGCTATCGGAATGAGAAAATCGATTAATATTTTTTTTGCGTGCATTGTGGTGTTAACCTCCTGACATATAGGGATAATCAAATTAATTATAATTATAATTAGTTGTAATGAAAAGGTCAAATGCGCAAAAAGGGAGTACCGTTAAGAACTATACACGCCTAACCGATATATAATCTAAAAGCAGCAGGGGAGAACAAGATGCAGTTTCCGGAAAAATATTTTGAAAACGAAATAAGGGAAGGCTTTTTTGTGCCGTCCATGGTTAAGCGGGCGTGGGCTGCAGAGCTGGAGGTTCTGTCTCAGATAGACAGAATATGTACCAAGTATGGCATACAGTATTTTGCGGAGTGGGGTACGCTTCTTGGTGCAGTGAGACATAACGGCTTCATCCCATGGGATGATGATATTGATATCGGAATGAAGCGCGCTGACTACGAGAGATTTCTTGAGGTGGCTGGGAGCGAGCTGCCGAAGGGTTATAAGATAAATAACCTGAGAAGCAGGGATGATTTCTGGCTGTTCCTTGCGAGAGTCATGAATACGGAGCACATGTGCTATACGGAGGAACATCTGAGACGCTATCATGAGTTTCCGTATATTACAGGTGTAGATATATTTGTGATGGATTATGTTTCACGTGATGAGGATGCGGAGTGCACGAGAGATACCCTTGCGGATTACCTCATTGTACTTGCCGACCACATAGCAGAGAGAAAGCTTGGGGCAAATGAAGCCCTGACGGGGATTGACAAGCTTTTGCGGATGGGCTGTATGCCACAGGCGGACAAAGCGGAGATACGCGAGTGGCTATCGGGGAATGACAGCGAAAAGGTCAAACGATATATTGATGAGCTGCATCAGAGAATGTATATCAAGGCAGAGGAGTTGTTTGCAAGGTTTAATGACGATGAGAGCGACGAACTCACTCAGCTGTATCCGTTTGGATTGAGGAGAAGAGAACATAGGTATCCGAAGGAATATTATGCCGACTGTGTGAGAGTACCCTTTGAGAATACCACGATACCGATACCGATTGGCTATGATGCGATGCTAAGAAAACGCTACGGAGACTATCTTGCGATATATAAGGATGTCAGCGGACACGGCTATCCGTTCTATGAGAGCCAGCAGGCGCAGCTTGATGAACTTATGGATGTAAAACTTCCGAGCTATGAGTATACGGATGCGGAGGTGGCTTATGCGGAGGGCAGACATTCCGGGGAGAACAGAGGCAGCAGCTTCAAGGCACTTGCCGTGCAGGTCTGCTCGGAGCTTGAGAAAACCGATGATGCCTATTCGGCGCAGGAGCTTGCGGTGGACTTCGGAACGATGATAGAGCAGCTTTACGGGGAAAAGCATCCGACCGTCGGCTGCCTTGAAGATTACTGTGAGCTTTTGTACCGGTACACGCAGAATGAGGCGGATGAGACGGCTGTTTTGGAGAGCGTGAGCCGGATAAGTGAGAGTGTAAAAAATGATATTGTGGACAGAAAAGAAGCTGTTTTTGTCGTGCCAAGGACGGAGGAGTGGAAATACATGCGCTCCGTATACGAGAGCCTGAAAAAGCAGGATTTGTACATATATGTGGTGGTTGTGCCATATTATCACAAGCATTATGACGGTTCGCTGTATGACGGAAGATATGAATATGATGAATTCTGCAGGCTGATGGAGAACGAAGCGGCACAGGTTAAGCTTGTGCAGTACAATCATTATGATATTGTGCTTCATCATCCTGACTATGTGTATATACAGAACCCTTACGACAGATGGGATTACGGAATAAGCATACATCCTGATTATTATACGGATAAGCTTGTGCGTAACTGTGAAAATATGATATATGTGCCTCCTTTTGCACTTGATGAGTTCGATAAAAACGACGGAAGGGAATACCACAACATGAACAGTTATGTGACGGTTCCGGGAGTTGTCCGCGCGAATAAGGTATATGTACAGTCGGAAAACATGAGAGCGGGCTACATTGACAAGCTCACTGAGTGGGCAGGCGAAGGCAGCAGAGGAGTATGGGAAAATAAGATTACTGACGGCGGGACACAGACTGCTGATTATGAGGCATATAAAAAGAGCCAATCGGCACAGTCTGACAAAGACCTTCCCGAGGAGTGGAAGAAGCTGCTCGGCGATGGGAAGCGAAAGGTGATTCTATATCATAATGAGGCGGCCTTTTTTCTCGAAAATCGTGAAAAAGCGATAGAGAAGATAGAAAGAGCCTTCAATGTGTTCGTTGACAACGGTTGTGACACCATAATGCTGTGGAATGTAGCTGAGGAGACAATTGATGTGATACGACGCGTGGCACCTGAACTCACGGAGGGTATCAGAAATCTGGCGGAAAAAGCGGGGATGATAGGAATATGTGATATATCGGATGGAAAGAGGGCTGTGATGGCAGCGGATGCGTACTATGGCGACGGCTGTTACCTTGCGCGTATGTGTCAGCTTGCGGGAAAACCGGTTATGATTGAGAATATTGACGTGTAAAAAGATAAAGGACGGTGGAATATGAAATTACCTGATAACTATTTCGACGATGAGGTTAGGGACGGATTCTTCGTTCCCGGAATAATAAAGAGAGCGTGGGCGGGCGAGACGAAGGTGCTCACGGAGATTGACAAGGTCTGCAAAAAGCACGGAATCAAGTGGTTTGCCGATTACGGTACATTGCTCGGAGCAGTGAGACACGGCGGCTTCATTCCGTGGGACGACGATATGGATATATGTATGCTCCGAGAGGACTATGACCGATTTAATGAGATTGCCAAGGAGGAACTCCCGGAGGGCTTCTATGTCCTCAATGTCCATGACGCGCTCGACTTCGACGACATGATAACCCGCGTCAACAACGAGTCAAAAATCAACTATACCAAGATTTTTCTCGATGAGAATTATCAGTTCCCTTATCCTGCGGGCGTGGATGTGTTCGCCGTCGACTACATCGCTCCGAATGAGGAGGATGAGAATATTCGTGTTGAGATGGTTAATCTCATCGTAAATATTATTAAGAATCTCAAGAGTGAGGATGGCGGAGGTCCTGAGATGCTCGGCATGTTAAAGCATGTTGAGGAGCTGTGCAACATCAAATTTGATGAGGCTGAACCGCTCATACCGCAGCTTGCCAAGCTTGCCGACAGGCTCTTTTCACTCTACACGCCTGCGGACGGGTGCACGGAGGTGGCACTAATGCCGTTCTGGGTGGATGAGGGAACACATCGCTTCAAGCTGGACTATTATAGAAATATAGTGGAGCTTCCGTTTGAGAACATCACAATCAATGCACCGGCGATGTATGATGCACTCTTGAGAGATGTATATGGCGATTATATGAGGCTTGTCCATGATGGAGGAATGCATAACTATCCATACTTCACGGCGGCGGAGGAGGAGGCTGAGAAGATATTCGAGGAAGGGCTTCCGTATAAATATTATTTTGATGAGAAGGATATACAGCCTTACAAGAGAAGTGATATTAACATGCGAAATGCAGTTAAAGAACAGCTTAAGCAGGTTGCGGATTCACTTGTTATCATACAGAACACAATGGTAAGACTTGCAGACGGGCATGACAATGAACTGATGCTGCAGCTTCTTGCCAAGTGTCAGGACGTCTCCGTGAATATGGGAAATCTTATTGAGAATACATTTATTAACACAGACAAGATTATCCGTTCACTTGAGGATTACTGCGAGACCATATACAACATGTATCAGATGATAGCAGACGGAGAAGCGGAAAGCAGGGAGAGCAGGCTGATGCTGTGCGCATTTGTACAGGAGGCGTTTGAGAATGTGCAGGCAAGCTTGGACAACCTCATGAGCAGAAGAGAGATAGTATTTCTCCCGTACAAGGCTGGACTGTGGGATATGTTCGACGGACTATGGAGAGAATATATGGCAGACGAGAACTGCGATGTGTATGTCATACCTATACCGTATATGTACAAGACGGGAAGATGCGAGCTTTTCAAGGAGTGCTACGAGGCGGATGAATTCCCTGAGGAGGTCGGAATTTTCGACTACAGAAAATATAATTTCGAGCAGCGCCACCCTGACGAGATATACATTCAGTGCCCTTACGATAAATGCAACCCTGTCATAAGCGTTGAGCCGTATTTTTACTCGGACAACATGATAAAGTATACGGACAAGCTTGTGTTCGTTCCACCATACATAATTGATGAGATAGACCCGGATGACGGAAAGGCTCTCAAAAATGCCCGCAATTATATATGCAGCCCCGGCGTGATGCACGCCGATAAAGTTATACTTCAGTCCGAGAGGCTAAAAGCAACATATGTCGGATTGCTCACGGAGTTCGCGGGCGAGGAGACACGCTCTCTTTGGGAGAGTAAGCTTGACGGCAGCGGCCTTCCGCACGCCGAGGAGACGGCAGCGGCCTCGAGGGAAAGGCTTATAAGGACTCTTCCTGAGCAGTGGAAGTCTATTATGTATACCGGTGACGGGCAGCTTAAGAAGATTGTTGTATTCAAGAACAATATTAGTGCCATGCTTCAACACAAGGAAAAGTATATCGATAAGCTTCACAGCGTATTGGATACATTTAAGGCAAATGATAATGAGGTACTTCTTTTGTGGGCGGATAATCCTCTAATCAGACCGGCACTTGAGACGCTGAATCCGGGACTCTGGGACAGTTATGTGGGAGTGATAGACGAATACATGCAAGCCGGATGGGGAATATATGACATTGAGGGTATACTTGATTCTAAGTCACTTGCAGTTGTGGGTGATGCCTACTACGGTGATACGGACAGCGTGATACAGAAGTTCACGAGAGCTGAGAAGCCTGTGATGGTTGAGAATGTGGAGGTTAGGTAGATCGGTATGTTTTATACCGAAATGAAGAGGCGTTTCATGAGATATGAAAAACGAGGACTGTGGCAGAAAAATGCTGCAGTCCTTGTTGGTCGAGGGTGACAAATTATTCTTGCAAATATGTACTAACGTAAATTTTACTGTAGGTTAAGATTTTATCATAAATGCCGATATAATATCTGTGAGGTTCAAAGTTCAACAGAACATGAACGAATCTGCAAGGAAAGCGGATTATAAGATGCATGGAGGCAATATAGGAAATTAGGAGTTTGGAGGCTGCCATGGGAGTGGCGGCTTTTTGATTTCATGAAATCAAAATACTAAGATGGGACGGTATTATAATGAGGCATGTTTTAATTATATGTAATTATTTCGCTCCGGATAATGCTATAGCAGCGGTTAGAATTACTAAGTTTGCTAAATATTTAATGCGGGCAGGATATAAAGTAACCGTAATTAAGGAAAGGCATTTAGACATCCTGAATGATGAGATATTAGAGCGTGATGCTGATGGGGCAGAGGTGATATATGCTGAGAATACATTGGCATTTAAGATGTTTCATAATGTTTATAAAAAAATTATCCAACCGTTAAAGAGCAAGAGGATGAATAAGCTGGACAATAGAGTCAGAATTAATCCACAGACAGGTCACACCGAGTTTTATCCGTTTGAGACGGCATATCCGATAATTGGAAGTATAGAATATGTTGTTGAGCAGTTAAGGCAGATGGACTTGTGCCATAGTATAAAAAATACGCTTAAAATAATGGATGATTGTGACTTATTGTTCACATCTTATGGTGATTCTTTTAGCTTGCACGCAGGAAAGAAATATCATAAATATCACGCAAATGTTCCTTGGGTGTTTGATATAAGAGATGCAATTTTAAGATACAAGTTCACACCAAATTATGTCAGATTTATTCCAATCAGTTATGAAAACTATGTATGGAAGAATGCAGATGCTATAATAGGTGTATCAAAAGGGATATGTAAGAGAGTGCCTAAGGTCTATTGGAAGAAAACAAGATGCATCACTAACGGCTATGACAAGGAGGATCTGTCAGATATACAAAGAAGTGATATCAAGTCGGATAAATTGGTATTTTCATACACCGGTTCTATGTATGGCGGATTAAGAGATTTATCATATTTCTTTAAGGCTGTTGCAGAACTGATTGAGAATGGCAGCGTAGAGCAGGATAAAATAGAATTTTGTTTTGCAGGAAATGATTCGGCATACGAGATATTTAAATCGCAGGCAGACAAGTATGGCTTGGGAGAACAGTGTGTTACACAGGGCAAGTTATCAAGGAAAGAATCCATGCAGCTCCAGATGGATTCGAATATACTGTTGATGGCATCTTATGATTATCAAAGTCATGTAGGAGGCGTTTTGACAGGGAAGCTTATGGAATATATGATGATGGGAAAACCCGTTATCGCAATAGTTACCGGCGATATATGCCGTGGTGAGGTTTATAATACTATTAATAAAACCGCAATAGGAGCAGCACTGGAAGAGTCAAATGAAGTTGAGGATTATCCGGCACTCAGAAATTATATTTTAGAGCAGTACACAGCATGGGAACAAGACGGAAAGCTAAAGTATAATCCTAATCAACTTGAATTGAATAAATATGACTATAAATATACTTCGCGTAGACTTATAAAATTATTTGACACATTATGTAAGGAGAAAACAATATGAGATATGCATTAATAGGGTGCGGAAGAATTTCGCCGAATCATATAGCAGCGGCACAGAATAATGGTCTGGAGATAGTTGCAATTTGTGATGTTGACAAAAGCTGTATGGAGGACAAGGCGTTAAAGTTCAAGCTGGGAGACAATGTAAAACGATACACGGATTACATAGAGATGCTTGAAAAAGAAAAACCGGAGCTGGCAGCTATATGTACGGAGAGCGGTAAGCATGCTGAAGTTGCATTGAACTGCATAGAGCATGGAGTTAACTGCATTATAGAAAAGCCGATAGCGCTTTCAATTAAAGATGCCGATGCAATTATTGCGGCATCTATAAAGTACAATGTCAAGGTATGTGCGTGCCATCAAAACAGGTTCAACAAGTCGGTTCAGAAGATAAGAGAAGCTATTGATATGAACAGATTCGGCAAATTATTTTATGGTACTGCACATATAAGATGGTGCAGAGACCATGAGTATTATGACAGAGCTGCTTGGAGAGGAACATGGGAGCAGGACGGAGGAGCACTGATGAATCAGTGTATTCATAATATAGACCTGCTTAGATGGATGATGGGCTCTGAAATTGTTGAGGTTGTCGGAATGACCGACAAGTTAAATCATGATTATATAGAGGCAGAGGACCTCGGAATCGCACTGATTAAGTTCAAAAATGGAAGCTATGGAGTTGTAGAAGGAACAACAGACATTTATCCTAAGAATCTGGAAGAGACACTCTATATCTTTGGCGAAAAGGGAACGGTTAAAGCGGGAGGACAGTCCGTAAATGTAATAGAGGAGTGGAGATTCTCGGATTTATTGGATGACCCTGAGGATGTAAAAAAGCGTTTTCATGAGAATCCGCCAAATGTATATGGATATGGTCATACTCCATTATATGCAGATATGATTAATGCTATAAAAAATGACAGACAGCCATATATCACTGCAATGGATGGCAAGAGAGCATTAGAGCTTGTTCTTGCAATCTATAAGTCGGCAGCAGAGGGCGTAAGTGTTAAACTTCCCCTTAAGGAGTGTGCGACAACGGATTTTATAGGAAGATTTAAATAGAAAATGCAAATTGGACGCTGCATTATATGGGAACAGGTTGACAAAATAAAGAAAACGTGAGGAATAAAATGATTTATATAGCCGGTGCAGGAAGAGACTATTGTGCATTATCAAGTGAAATATCATTTGGAGAGTACATGTTGCTTGATGCAGATACTAACAAAATAGGAAAAGATATAATGGGTAAAAGAGTATACTCTTATGATGAGCTGCACAATGCAACGGTGGATGATATAGTATATATTTCTTCAGAGAGGTATTATGATGAAATTGCAAGTAAGATAAGACTTATTAATGATGCCGTACAAATTGAAAATCTGGCAAAATATATTTGGACAAAAAAGTCATCAATTATTGCAGAGATAATTGATGGAACAAAAGAACAATACAAGGTAAAGCTTGATGTGAAAACGTGGTTAGACAGTGCACTCAAGGATGAAACATCATATTGGGAATGGGCTGTTAAAAATTCAGTTAAAAATAATGATGTCAGACTTTTAACGAGAGAGTTCGAGTATCCGTATGATTCAATAAAAGTGTCAGGAGGGGATGTAATTGTAGATATAGGGTGTGGACCGCTGCCAAAATTCGGTAATACTTATAATAAAGAGATACTGAATTATCATCCGGTTGATCCGCTTGCACATCATTATCAAAAAATACTTAATTCAAATAATGTACATCTTCCCGTGACGCCTAAGTTTGCCATAGGAGAGCTGCTATCATGTTTCTTCAAAAAAAATTCAGCCGATTACGTTATCATGCATAATGCATTAGACCATTGTATTGATCCAATGAGAGTTTTAATTGAAATGGCAAAAATTTGCAAGATAGGCGGAAGTATTCTTTTGTTTCATGCAGATGCAGAGGGAATATTTGAGAACTATTCAGGTATGCATAAGTGGAATATAACCGAATTAAAAGGCAACATGTATATATTTGATAATAAGAAAAATATGGTAAATGTGTCTCAGTATATGAAGGATTTTGCCAATTTAGTTACATACAGAGTACCTTTAACATACAGAGACGGGATTGTGTGCAGAATAGAAAAAACAGCAGAGCTTCCTGAAAAAATAACAAATAATTTTGACGATATTTCAGGAGAGTTAATAGATAAATTGTTTGAAAGACTAGTATATTAAACAACACAACAGAGTGAAATAAGAACGGAGGGATTGCCATGCAATTCAGAGATTTGAAGAGTCAGTACATGCATATAAAAGAAACCGTAGATGCCAACATACAAGAGGTAATCAATGACGGTAATTTTATACAGGGTAATCAGGTAAAAGAATTGGAAGAGAGGCTTGCTGATTATGTGGGAGTAAAACATTGTATAACCTGTGCCAACGGCACGGATGCTCTTCAGCTTGCATTGATGGCATGGGGAGTCGGAAGCGGTGATGCGGTTTTTGTTCCTGACTTTACATTCTTTTCAAGCGGAGAAGTTGTCTCCGCAGTGGGAGCAACTCCGATTTTTGTGGATGTAGATTCGGATACATATAATATAAGCATCAATTCCCTCATTAAGATGATTGAAAAGGTTGTCAATGACGGAATTTATAAACCGAGAGTAATAGTTGCGGTTGATCTTTTCGGACAGCCGGCAGATTATAATGAATTAAGAAAAATTGCAGATAAATACGGAATGTATATTCTTGAAGACAGTGCACAGGGATTTGGTGGAATGCTGGGAGACAAGAGGGATTGTTCATTTGGCGATATATCCACGACCAGCTTTTTCCCTGCTAAGCCATTAGGCTGTTACGGCGATGGAGGTGCTGTTTTTACAGATAACAGTGAATGGGATGAACTCATACGTTCATATAAGGTGCATGGTAAGGGAAGTTCAAAGTACGACAACATCAGGATAGGAATGAATTCGCGTCTTGACACATTACAGGCTGCAGTTCTTCTTGCTAAGTTACCGGTATTTGCGGATGAAGAACTTGAGAATGAGCAGAAAATAGCTTTAAAGTACACGGAAAAATTAAAAGAGTATGTAAAGGTTCCTGTTATAAGAGACGGATTCTACTCAAGCTGGGCACAGTATACCATACAGCTTAAAAATTCAAAAATGCGGGACGGACTTCAGAAATACCTGAAGGATTTAGGCATTCCCACTATGGTATATTATCAGAAGCCTATGCACCTGCAGAAAGCATTTGACAATTCTGTTTATAATGATGATGATTACCCTAACACCAACAGATTGTGTGACACAGTGCTTTCTCTGCCTTTCCATCCATACATGAGTGATGAAGATGTAGAGTTGGTTGCTAAATCCATAATAGAATATGTAGAGGAGAAAGGTTGATATGGCGAATTACTTTGTCCATGAAAGCAGTTATATAGATGATGACGTTGGAATCGGTGAAGGAACCAAAGTATGGCATTTCTGCCATATACAGAAGGGTGCCAGAATAGGAAACAACTGTTCTTTTGGTCAGAATGTAAATATATCAAACAATGTAAAAATAGGTAATGGTGTGAAGGTTCAGAATAATGTGTCCATCTATGAAGGTGTTGAACTCGAGGATTATGTATTTTGCGGACCGTCGATGGTATTTACAAATGACCTTACGCCAAGAGCTAAATATCCTAAGGGAACAGCAGGATACAAGAAAACGCTTGTCAAAGAAGGCGCAAGCATTGGCGCTAATGCAACGATTGTATGCGGACATACAATTGGAAAATGGGCTATGATTGCTGCCGGTGCAGTGGTTACAAAGGATGTACCGGATTATGCACTGATGGCGGGAGTTCCGGCGAAGCAGATTGGATGGGTGTGTGAGTGCGGTGAGGTATTAGAGAATAACAAATGTCCTAAATGTGGAAGGACTATAAAAGAATTATAAAGGAAACGGAAAAATAATGAGCAGTAAATATGGTCTTATACCTATCGGATATTGTGAAAAAGATGGCATTTTATGGTTTTTACAATACAAAAGCAATAAGCTTATCAAAATGCAATTGAATAATTTTGAGATTATGGATGTTTATATTATTCCTCAGTTTAATGTATCTAAATTGGTCGTTTATGCTGATAAGATAATTGACTGTGGCGGTAAATTATGTATATTACACTACGGCAGTGGATACATTTATGAATTTGATATAGAAAGTCAGACTTTTGAGTTAATATTGCTTTATGAGAACTATAAGTATTGTGGTGGAGCTGTAATTAAAATAGGTGACAATATACTTATTTTTCCGTATGGTGAGAATTACGTTTTAAAATATAATTATAAAACTTCTACAACAGAAAAAGATATATTTTCAGATGAACAGAATCGATACTTTGAATCGAATTTTGTTAATAGGAATAACACAGAAGTTATTTTTGCTGATTCATCAAATAATATTCTATATAAGTTTTCATTGATTGATAATAGTATAGAAAATATTACTATTGGTGAAGATACCAATAGATACTGGGGAATAAAAGCAATAAATGATTATTATTTACTTCCATGTATTAACAAAAATAAGATTTTGATATTAAATTCCAATTTTGAAATTTTAAAGAAAATAGATATTCAATGCGACAAATATGCCTCTTATATTGGATATGCAGTGACAGATATGTATTTATATGACAAATATTTATACATATTTCCCAAATTTTCAAACGCAGTTTTGAGAATAAATCTTGAAAGCTATAGTGTTGAACTGGGCTTTGACCAAGCAATTCTATCAGATAATAATTTTAGCAATATTAGTTGTCGTGAGACATTTGCAGATACTATTAGGATTGAAAACAATGTATATGCCTATCTCGCAGAAAAAAAAATATGGTATATTTTTAATCTGAAGGATAACAGGACTGAGGTGTACAGCAATCTTGAAATTGTAAATGAGAGAGTGTTAAATAATATCAGAAAGTTGTATATCAATGATGTGATTAATGAGGACGGTATAAATAATACGTTGGATAATTTTTTACTGTCTATTAAATAGGAGCTAAGGAAGAATATAAAATGTGTGGAATAGCAGGCATAATGTGCTTAAAAAGATGCGGTTGTGATGTTGGTGAAAACTTAAATTTGTTAAAGAAAATGACAGATCAATTAGCTCATAGAGGACCTGATGGCGAAGGACAGAGCGTTTTGGATGAAGGTAACGTGTTCTTAGGACACAGAAGGTTGGCTATAATTGATTTATCGGAAAATGCAAAACAACCAATGCAAAGCACTAATCAGAGATTTTGTATTACATATAATGGAGAAATATATAATTATAAAGAGCTTAGAAATCGACTGATTGAGTGCGGGTATAGTTTCAGAACACAATCAGATACAGAAGTGCTTTTGGCTGCTTTTGAAGAATGGGGGGTTGAGTGTACTAAGTACCTTAATGGTATTTTTGCATTTGCTGTTTGGGACAATCATAAAAAAGAGCTTTTTCTTGTGCGTGACCGTTATGGCACCAAGCCGTTATATTACGCACAGATTGGTAATCAGTTGTTATTTGCTTCAGAATATAAAGCCATAATTTTACATCCATTATTTAAGCACGAAATGAATTTTAAGGCACTGAAGGAATATTTTACATTCCAAAACATTTTTTCTAATGGAACTTTATTAAAGGGAATAAAATTGCTGAATCATGGAAGTTATCTTAAAATTTCATATGATGATGAAAAAATACCAAATGAAGTAAAGTATTGGGATTTCGACTTTAAAGAGGATAATCTTTGTGCGACAAAAGAGGAATATGAAGAGGAATTAGATAGATTATTTGTACAAGCAGTAAACAGACAGCTAGTGAGTGATGTAGCATTAGGGGCATATTTATCAGGAGGAATTGATTCAGGTTCAATTACGGCTATTGCATCAAAAAAGATAAAGGGTCTTAAATCTTTTACATGTGGGTTTGATTTGCATTCAGCGTCGGGAATTGAGTTGGCATATGATGAAAGAGAAAAAGCAGAATATATGTCTTATCTGTTTCAAACGGAACATTATGAAATGGTTTTAAAGGCAGGAGATATGGAAAGATGCTTAAACGAGCTGGTATGGCATGTTGAAGATCCGAGGGTAGGACAAAGCTATCCTAATTATTATGCCGCAAAGCTTGCATCAAGTTTTGTGAAGGTTGTTTTAGCAGGCGCAGGCGGAGATGAGTTGTTTGCGGGATATCCGTGGCGATATTATAAAGTAAAAGATTGCGGTACATTTGAAGAATATGTCGACGGATACTATGATTATTGGCAAAGAATTGTTAAGGAAGATGAAATAGATAATTTCTTTGCACCAGTGAGGTCAAAAATATCCGAGTATTCAATGAGAGATGTTTTTAAAAAGGCAGTAGGATATAAAAAAGATTATCGATTCACTATAGAAGACACGGTAAATATGTCGCTTTGTCTGGAGGCAAGGACATTTTTGCATGGGCTTCTGTTGGTTGAAGATAAGTTAAGTATGGCACATGGACTTGAGACAAGAGTTCCGTTTCTGGATAATGATTTAGTAGATTTTGCTTTGCGAGTTCCGGTTAAATATAAATTAGCAAATGCAAATTCAAATGCAACATTAAATGAAAATGATTTAGGTCAGAAGGTTGATCGCTATTATGAACGTAATAGAGATGGAAAGCTGATAATGCGATCGGTCATGAAAAAGTATATCCCAAATGAGATTGCAGTGGGGAAAAAGCAAGGTTTCTCCGCACCGGATGCAAGTTGGTTCAAAGGTGAAAGTATTGATTATGTGAGGTCGGTTATCGATAATTCTAATTCATTAATCTATCAATATATGGATAAGAAAATGGTTCAAGATATGTTTAATAAGCATATTACAGGAGAAGAAAACAAAAGACTATTAATTTGGTCGATAATAAACATGGAGATTTGGCTGAAATTATATATGAATAAGTCTGTGTGATTAATTATGAAAGGCAATACCTATGAGAGTAGCAATTTTAGGAAGAACTAAAATTATATATAATACTATAAGAGAAATAGAAAAACAGGGAAAACACGAAATAGTTTTAATAGGTACATGTAAAGCATCTCCGGAATATACAGTTACAGAGAAGGACTTTGAATGTGAGGCTCAAAGATTGGGTGTTCCTTTTTTTAACAATGCAAAAATCAATTCCAAGGAAATTCAGAAGCTTATAGCAGATAATCAGCCGGATATTGGAATAAGTATGAATTGGCTGAATGTAATAGGAGAAGATACAATTGGGTTGTTTAAGAATGGAATATTGAATGCTCATCCCGGTGATTTGCCGAAGTACAGAGGGAATGCGTGTCCTAACTGGGCAATTATTAATGGTGAAAACAGGATTGGTATTACAATTCATTATATGATTCCAGGAGAATTAGATTCCGGAAATATTGTGGAAAAGGAATATATAAAACTTGACAATGAAAGTAACATACCGGAAATATATCAGAAATTGGAAGAAATAATACCGAAATTATTTATAAGGGCATTAGATATGATAGAAAATGGTTCTATTTATCAAGTGAGTCAGAGCAGGAAAGCGGAAGATATATTGCGATGTTATCCGAGAAAGCCAGAAGACAGTTTCATAGATTGGAATAAGAACATTACTGAAATTGATCGTATTGTAAGAGGTTCAGGGCATCCGTTTCATGACGCATACTGTTATTATGGTATACATAAAATTTTGGTTCAGGAATGTTATGTACAGAATTATGATACAAAGGTATTGGTTATCCCGGGGCAGGTAATAATGGTTGACAAAATTAATAATAAAATAGGAATTGCAGCCAAAGATGGGGTGGTGGTGTTAACAAAGACGAGGATTGAGGATGAAGATATGAAAATTACAGAATTGATAGCGAGTGTAAGATGCAGACTCAATTATTCAATTAATGATAAAATAAATGAACTGGAAAAGCGAATCATGAAATTGGAGGAAAAAATAAATGAATAAATCACAATTTCCAAACAGAGTAACAATAGAATTGACTAATCGTTGTAATATTTCGTGTACATTTTGCCATAGAAATGATTTTGACATGAAATTGGGTAATATGACGGATGAATTATATAAGAAAATAATCAATGAAATGGCTGAAAATCTGCCTGTAGCCATGGTGCCGTTCTTCAGGGGAGAATCATTACTTCATCCACATTTTATAGAGTATATTCAGTATGCAAGGGAAAAGGGAATTGGACCGATTCAGTTTACATCAAATGGTCTATTATTTAATAAAGATATGGCGAAAAAACTTATTGAAGCAGGAGTGGATTTTGCTTCGTTCAGTTTGGATACAATAGATGAAAAGTTATACAGTGCTTCAAGACGACATGGCAATCTCAAAAAAAGTATGGAAAATGTAGAGGCATTTGCAGTCATGTGTAAGGAGTACAGAGAGAAAGGCATAAAGACACCAACAATACAGGTTTCCACAGTTGACATTGATGAATATAGAAATGAGCAAAAAGAATTTATAGAATATTGGAAGAAGTATGCAGATGTTGTTCGTGTGTATGAGGAGCATGACAATAACGGACGATTCAGAAATAAGGAGGTTAGTGACAGACTTCAGGCAGTTGGGCCAAGAAAACCATGTAGAAAATTATATACTGATATGGTTATATATTGGGATGGAAATATTTCACTTTGCTGTTATGATTGGAATGAAACTCATAGCTTTGGAAATGTAAATAATATGACAATGAAAGAAATATGGAATTCAGACAAAATGAATGCTCTCAGAAAAATGCACGAGACAGATACAATAACTGATGATTATATTTGCAAGGAATGTGAGCATTGGAAGGCAGATTACGTAGATCAAAAATTCTTGGGTAAGGTATATATGTAATATTCAATATCGGATGGAAAATAAGATTGGTTGATGAGGTATCTCAATGAAAAAAAATAAAATATTTCTAGGTGCACAGGAAATTGCAGGTATGATGGAAAGATTAAATAATGCTTTTCATAAAATGGGAATAAAAAGTGATTTCTTTTGTTTATATGGGTATGATTATGCAAATCAGGCAAATGAGCTTCCAATATTAAACAAATATAGAATTCACACTCAAAAGCGCATGTCGGCTAAGAATTTAAAGGAGAAGAAAAAGTGGGATATATTGCAGATGATAGATATATTATATATTTTTATATATTCTATTTTTCATTATAATTGTTATTTATACATATTTGGTCATGGAATGTTTTTACATAACTATTACCTGAGAAAAGTTCAGAATATTGAGTTTGCTATATTAAAGTTGTTTCGAAAAAAGATGTTGATGTGGTGCTGTGGCTCAGATTCAAGAGCGCCATATTGTGATGTGGATATATATGATGGCGATATTGATAAAATGTATGGTGATATCAATAAGAAAAAAAATAATATAAGTATGATAGAAAAATATATGACAATAATAGATTTTCCAGCGTCTTCTCACTTTCATACTAAACCTTACATTATATATAATTGTCTGGGAGTTCCTGTTGATGAAAAAGAAAAGGTTAAATATGTAAAAGAAGATAATTCACGAATCAGTATTTTGCATGCACCATCAAATAAAAAGGGTAAGGGGACAAATGAGATTCGACAAATACTAAATGAAATCAGAGAAGAGGGATACGATTTTGACTATGTTGAGGTGTCAGGTATGCCACACACCGAGGTATTAAAACAGATGGTCAAGGCTGATATTGTAATTGATCAGCTATATTGTGATACGCCAATGGCTGGATTTGCAACAGAGGCAGCTATCAATGGTATTCCGGTTATTGTTGGTGGGTATTATGCAAAACAGTATAAAGAGGTTCTACCATCGCCGATTGCTCCAACATTGTTTTGCGAACCCGATGAATTCAAGCAAAAACTCATACAACTTATGACAGATAAAAAAATGAGGGATGAGATTGGGGCAAGCGAGAAAGACTATGTTGAGAAAAATTGTATGAGCGATATAGTGGCTAAAAAATTTATAGATATTTTTGATGGGAATATACCGGATAACTATTTTTTTCAACCTGAAAATAATAGTTATCCTTTTGGTTGGGGAATAAAAAAAGATGATGTAATCGAAAATGTGTCAAAAATTACAGAAAAATATGGTGAGGACGCATTAGGGATTGATGATAAAAAGCAACTGAAGGAAGTATATTTGCGTATGGCTGAGGAGTACACCCGGAATGAATAAAAAATATTATTTTTCAGATTTTACAGAAGATAATTATAAACACTTGCTGGAAATTGCTGTAGAGAATTATCAATTTACAGGCTTTGATTTAAATAAGATTAGCACATCAAATGACAGATTGATATTATGGAGACATGATGTCGATTATTCACTTAATAGGGCATTTGCACTTTCTGAAATTGAACATAGTATGGGCGTTAAGACGACATATTTTATACATTTACATAGTTCAATGTATAATCCGTTTGAAAAACAGCAAACAGCTTTAATAAATAAGATAATTAAAAATGGACACAGTATCGGGCTGCACTTTGATTTTGCTTTCTATAATTCATTGGGAAATACAGCTAACCTTCAAGGTGCGGTTGATTTAGCTGATTTTGAGAGAAAAATACTACAAAATTTTTTGGGTGTAAATATAGACTGTGTGTCGTTTCATAATCCGGAGGCAAGTAAAGTGCTTGATATAGATGGTGATTATTATGCCGGGATGGTTAATGCGTATGCGAAATCAATCAAAGACAAATTTAAATATTGTTCGGATTCAAATGGATATTGGCGCTTTGACAGACTAGAAGATGTTTTAAAGGGAGATTATGCTAATGTTCAGGTATTAACACACCCCACATGGTGGACAAAGAATATAATGTCTCCGTATGATAGAATAGTTAGGTGTGTTGAAGGAAGAAAAAATAAAAATATGATGGATTACAATAATTTTCTAAAGGATTGTGGAAGAGAGAATGTTGGAAAACCGGAATAGGAGGTAACGTTGAAAATTTATTTATTTAACACACTTGCTACAGGATTTGTTTTTACGGAGATATTGTGTAGGAATATAAGAGTTGAGGGTATTGTTAATGTCAAGGCACATAATGCCGGGAATATAAATGAATATTATAATTATAAAGAATTCTGCGAAAAGAATGGCATACAATATCTTGAAGTTGAGTCGTATTCCTTAAAGTCAGAAAATGATAAAAAACTTCTAATGAGCAAAGATATAGATATTTTGGTTACATCGGCATGGCAGAGGTTAATTCCTGAATGGCTCATTAATCATTGCAATGTAGGAGCCATTGGGGTTCATGGAAGTGCCTCAGGAGTAACTCAGGGCAGGGGCAGAAGCCCACAAAATTGGGCATTGCTTTCGGGGAAAAAGAGTTTTTATATATCATTATTTTGGATTACAACAGGAATGGATGATGGAAAAATTATAGACACTATGAAGTTTGATTATAGCATGATTGACGATATAGCAATTTCGTATGAAAAAGAGTCAATATGTATTGCAGAAATGCTGATAGATAACATTAACAGTGGAACAATTGAGGCACATTACGGAGTGGAACAGACAGGTGATGCAAAATATCTTCCCAAAAGGATTGCCAGTGATGGAATGATAGATTGGAATAGAACAGGAGAAGAAATATATAATTTTGTAAGGGCACTTACTTGTCCATATCCATGTGCCTATACAATGAATAATGATGTAGTAATTAAGGTTGTCGAATGTAAGTATCTGTATATTAATTCAATATTGTTGCAAAAATATGAATGTGGTGAAGTGATATTAAACTCAGAAAGTATGGCATGGGTAAAGTGTGCAGATGGAATAATAGAAATTCGAAAAAATGCAAATCCTGATGTGAGCAAAATTAAGCAGGGGGATATTTTGCAGTCATGTGATTTTTCGCAACAATTACGTCAAATAATTGAGCGTCATAATGACGAGGTTGGAACACCGTTATCGGATCTTATTTTGGATTTAATCAAGTAACTAATATAATTTAGGATGGAACAGAATGAAAAAAATATATCTTACATATGACATGGAATGGTCAAATGACGAGTTGTTAAAATGGTTTTACCAAAAATTGGATGAATATAATGTAAAAGCAACTATTAATGTTACTCATGAAACAAGCATGCTTGATGTATTTAGAGCTGATGACAGAATTGAATTAGGAATACACCCGAACTTTAATAAGTTATTGAATGCAGAGTCAGAAATAAAGTATAATGAAGTTATAGATAACTTGAAAGCTATAGTTCCTGAAGCTGTAACGGTCAGATCGCACTCTCTTGTAAAAAGTAATGTTATCAGTAAGCTGTATGCCGATAAAGGATTTACACATGAATCTAATATATTCATTGAACCTTTCTATGTTTCAGGATGTAGGGCAGGCGGTTTTAGAGATTGTTTTAACTTGATACAGGTACCAATTTCTTTTGAAGACGATTTATATCTTAATTCCTGCAATAAAAAAGAAACAGATTGGTATTTGAATATGGACAATGCTGCCCTAATCTTTAATTTTCATCCTATTCATTTGTTTTTAAATACTGATTATATGTGCAGATATGAAAAGGCAAAACCTTATTATCATAATTTCAATTTGCTAAAATCATATATAAATGAAAGCGGGGATGGTATTTTTACATTTTATGATAATCTAATAAAAAAGGCAAAAATAAAAGGATGGAAATTTGATGTAATAAAAAATATAATTGTATGAAGAGGATGACAGAAATAAGGAAATGCGCGTATTTGTATAGTTTGCAAGGAGGTTACTGTATGCAGAATGTAATTCTTTTTGGTGCAGGATTTTATGGTGATGGTGCTTATGACAGGTTAAAAAATAAGTTTAATATATTGTTTTATATTGACAACAATTCTGCATTATGGGGAGAAAAGGTAAATGGGTTGGATGTAAAAAGCATAGAATGTTTGAATGATTTTGAAGCGGAAGAAGCAAAGATTGTTATTTGTACAAAAAGTTATCCGCAAATTGCCATGCAGTTATCAACAATGGGAATAGATGAATATTATATATTCTTAGAGGGTTTTTTATATCATACCGATAAATATGAGTCGATGACGCCGATTGAAATTGAAAGCTGCTCATATTATAAAAATATAGATGATAAAAAAAGTATTCTGTATGTTCAAAATGCGACTTGTGTTAGAACTCATAAGATAGCATTGTCTGTAAGAAATATGGGATATAGAGTCTGCCTTGCTTATTCAACCAATTCACCGCTTCAGTTAAATTCAGAGTATGCAAACATTTATGACGGCATCTTCCCTATTAATTCTATGGAATCATTTATTGAATTTGTCAACAAGTCGGATTTTAAGTATGTACATAGTTCAAATGATCCTGATTTTTTAACGGTTTTATTGACAAGAACAAATAAAACAATTATTCATGATTGCCATGATTTAAGCAGTGCATACAAAAGTATGACGCCTGAGGAAATGGAGCTTGAACGTTTGGCGAACGTTGAGAGTGATGGTGTTATTTATACAACAGAAGGCATAAGACAGGAAGCTTTGAGAAAATTTGATATAGAAAGAGAAAAGACGTTTGTTCTGGAAAATTTAATTACAGAAGAACTTGAGCCTACGGAAATAAAAGAAAAAAAGAGTAAAATGGATGGAAAGCTGCACTGTGTATATGAGGGCGGAGTAATAGGAAATGATCCGGAGAGCCATAGATATTTTGAAAAAATATGGTACAAAATAGCAGATTCAGGAATAATGATTCATTTTTATACGAATTGCAATTTAGAGTATTGCAGACATCTCGAATCGTTACATCCGAATATTCATTACGAAGGCAACAGAACCTCGAAGGAACTTGCAAACGAACTTACACAGTATGATGTAGGATTATGTATCCTGAATGTGACACCAAAGAACAGACAGTACCTTGAATTTGCTTCACCTAATAAAATACAGGAATATGTTAATGCCGGTATCCCGGTTGCTGTTGGAGATATTGAGAGTCAGAGAGAGTTTGTGGAAACAAATCTTTTTGGCAGTGCAGTGGATATGAAAGGCGATTTGAACACTCAGATTACAGAAATATCCAAAATAAACATTTCTAAGGGAGTTTTAAGAGAAAAAGGTTTTACATTGGAGAGTAGAATACCCCAATTACTACAGTTCTATAATGAATGCAGTCAGAGGAAGAAAAGATGATGAAAAAAGTTTTGATTTTTAGAACTTCTGCAGATGGTACATTTAAAAGATTATATGAAGAGGTTAAGAAAAATAAAGTAAGCTGTTTGATTCAGTCAAGCCAGGTGGAGAGATATAAAGAAAGTTATCCGGATATTCTGTTAATTGATATTTGTCAGGAAGGCTTTTACGATTTACCGCAGAAGGTGTATGAGCAGTTAGCTTGTGAAGAATATGATGAGGTATATATTACATTCTCAGGCGTTGTTGGTCATAATTACGGGAATGTATTGGAGATACTGAAAAAAATAAGATATAAAAGGGCATTTTTCTATAATTGTAATGGAGATAAAACAGAGATATGCAAGGGCAATTCAATAAAGTATAAATTGTGCAGATTGTATATAAAGATTATACAGCTGATGTATCATTAAAGGAGCAATAGTGGAATGTGTGGTATAGCCGGATTTATTTCAAAGACAAAAATTCAAGAAAATGATATAAATAAGATAAAGGTCATGACAGACCGAATAGCACATCGTGGTCCGGATGCAGAAGGTAAGTGGAATGATGATAAGGTGGCATTTGGACATAGAAGATTATCAATTATTGATTTGGATATTAAAAGCAATCAGCCTATGGTAAGCTCTGATGGAAACTATATAATTGTATTCAATGGTGAAATATATAATTATATAGAATTAAGAGAGCAGTTGGAAAAGAAAGGCGCGATTTTTAGAACTAATAGTGACACGGAAGTAATAATTGAAGCATATAGGGCATATGGTACAGAATGTTTTAATATGTTTAACGGAATGTGGGCATTTGCGTTATATGATTTGAGAAAAGAGCAGGTTATTTTTTGCAGGGACAGATTTGGAATTAAACCTTTATATATAACTGATAATGATAAGGTATTTGCATTTGCTTCTGAGATAAAATCCATTATTGCGGCATTCCCGGAAGAAAATATACCTAATCCTAATAGCATATATAGATATTTAACATTTTCTGTAAATGAAGATACGGACGAGAACACGTTTTATAAAAATGTTAAAATTTTTCCGGCTGCACATTATATGATATATGATTTGAAAGATAATAGCAATAAATTAGCAGCCTATTGGGAAATTAACGAGTCGGAATTTTATGATAAGTGGATTGAAGGAAAAAATCCGGTGAAAACATTCAAGGCTTTATTTGAAGACGCAATCAAGCTGAGATTAAGGGCGGATGTGGAAGTTGGCGCGTGTCTTTCAGGTGGGCTTGATTCCAGCGCAATTGTAGGGTGTGCATCAAAAAAATACGGGAAAAAAATGCATACGTTTTCATCAATTTATACGGACAAGGAATGTAATGAAGAACCATATATAAGAAGTGTAAATGAAAAATGGAATACAATACCGCATTATATAAAACCTGATGATTATGAAGAAAATTTTACCGAATACATTAAAGATATTACATATCATCATGACCAACCGACAGCCGGAGCATCATTATACAGTCAGTACATGGTTATGAAAGGTGTAAAGGATTATGTAAAGGTAGTGTTGGATGGTCAGGGGGCAGATGAGCTCTTTGCAGGATATATACCGTATTATTCACATTACATTGCTGATTTAATAAACAGAAATACGTTGCTGGCAAGGTGTAAAGCAATAAGAATGCTTACAATTGTGAAAAAAGAATGGCCGGATATAATAGGTGCGGTGAGTACGGATACAATTGTCAAGTTAGTGGGTTTGGAAAACAGTTTTCTTTTTCAGAATAAAAAGAAGATAGAAAGCTTAAGGACAAAGAGAAGTACTCAGATATTTACGGATGATTTTCTTAAAATGGTCAATGACAATTATCAGAAAAAGGATGTAGAGCTTTCTTCCAGATTGAATACCAGATTATGTAATGATGTAATTAATAAATCAATTCCTGCATTATTACATAATGAAGATGGTAATTCAATGGCTTTTTCAATAGAATCCAGAGTCCCGTTTCTTGATTATCGTATTGTCGAGTTTGCAATGGCATTGGATGGAAAGTATAAGATAAAAAATCAATGGACAAAGTGGATAATCAGAAAAGCATGTAAAGAATATCTGCCTGCAAAGGTTGTTAAAAGAAAAAATAAAATGGGTTTTCCTGCACCGTTCTGCAGATGGCTTCGTGATGGAAAAAGCAAGGATGAGATAAGACAGGTTATATTTGACTTTTCAAAAAGAAATATTGTTCCAAAAGAGACTATAGAGAAAATATATGCTGAACATGAAGAGGGAAGAGCGGACCATAGTGATATATTGTTCAGATTCTACAGTATGGAATTATGGACAAGACAATGTGAAACTACAATGGAGGGAGTATGAAAGACATAATTCTTTTTGGAGCAGGCTTTTATGGACAAAATGCATATTATAAGTTTAAAGATAAATATAACATTATGTATTTTGTCGATAATAATGAGAAACTGCACGGAGAAAAATTACATGGTATATCTATAATAGATATAAAAGAGCTGAAGAAAGTTTATTCCGGTGATATTGACATAATAATATGCTCGAAAAGCTATTTTCAGATAAGTGCCCAGCTTGTTGAGCTGGGAATAAAAGAATATTATGTGTTATTGGAAGGCTTCTTATATCATTCGGATATGAATGATACAATGATACCTGTTGAACTGGAAAACCATAAGTATTTTAAAAAATCAACAAATGACAAAGCAATTTTATATGTACAAAATGCAGCATGCATTAGAACACATAAAATTGCTACGATGATGAAAAAATATGGTTATAAGGTGTATTTGTTATATACAATGGCACCGCCTGATAGCTCTAATTCTGATTTTGCTTCGCTATATGATGGAATATTCTCTTTTACAACTGCTAATGGGGTTAAGAGGTTTATAGCTAATAGTGAATTTGATATAATTCACTGTTCAAATACTCCTGATATTCTTGCCAATATAGCAATCACCACAGGGAAAAAAGTAGTTGTTGATACGCATGATATGAATAGTTTATGGGGAAAGGATTCTATAAACGAATTGATTTTGGAATTTATGGCAAACAAATTTAGTGAAGGTGATATCTATACATCAGAAAAAGTTACTGATATTGCAGAAAAAAAGTATAGTTTAAAGAATAAAAAGGTTTGGTATTTGGAAAATATGATTCTCGACGAGATAAAGGTTGATGTGCCTTATCCGAAACTCAGTAAAATGGATGGTGAAATTCATTGTGTGTATGAAGGTGGAATTAATGGCAGTGATCAGGAAAGTGATAGATTTTTTGAGAAAATATGGGGAAAAATAGTTGAGAATCATATTCATGTGCACTTTTATTCGCAGTCTGTTCCTGAATATTGCAAGTATTTAGATGCGACAAATGAATATCTGCATTATGAGGGTAACATTGGAACTAATCAGCTTATAAAGGAAATGACCAAATATGATTGTGGACTTGCAATATTCAATGTAAATAAAAAAAATCAACTTTTTATGGAAACGGGAACGGCAAATAAGATGTATGAGTATGTATGTGCCGGGCTTCCTGTGGTTGTAGGTAACATCAATTCATATAGAGAATTTGTCGATAAATATGGCGTTGGAGGATATTTGGATTTAGATAACGATATTAGACTGCAATTGGATAATATTTGTAAAATAACAATTCCGGATGGATTTTTAAGTAAGAACCACCTGACAATGATGTCAAAAAGTACAGAATTAGCGAATTTTTATGAACAAGTTATGGCAGGAAAGGATTTATAATGAAGATAGTTACAGTTGTAGGTGCGAGACCTCAGTTTATTAAAGCTGCGGCTGTATCACGCGTTATCAGAGAGAGCATAAAAGAAATATTGGTTCATACGGGGCAGCATTACGATAAAAATATGTCGGATATATTTTTTGATGAATTAAATATTCCCAAGCCTGATTATAATCTTGGAGTGGGTTCGGGTTCACATGCAACACAGACCGGAAACATGATGATTGGTCTTGAAGACATATTTTTAAGGGAAAAGCCGGATTATGTTTTGGTGTATGGTGATACCAATTCAACACTTGCTGCAGCACTTGCAGCCTCTAAAATATTGATTCCTGTCGTGCATGTGGAATCAGGACTGCGCTCATTTAACATGGCTATGCCGGAGGAACAGAACAGAGTTCTGACTGATCACATATCTAAGATATTATGTTGTCCTACGGATACGGCGGTAAAAAATCTCGCAAATGAGGGCATAACCAAGAACGTATACCACACGGGAGACGTCATGTGCGATGCAGTCAGGTTCTACTTAAAGCAGGTCAGCAATAATGACGGATATTTTAAGGGACTAAAGCCTATTTTTAATACCAATATCATTAAGGACAGATGGTATATGGCAACTGTACATAGAGCCGAAAATACAGACAGCATAGACAAGCTCAGAATCATTCTGAATGCATTTGAAAAGCTGGATGCTCCGGTTTTATTTCCTGTACATCCGAGAATACGCAATTATATTGTTACGTTAATGGAAGAAAACAAATATGAAAATATATGTTTTGTTGAGCCACTGGGGTATTTGGAAATGTTATTTTTCTCAAGCAGAGCCATAAAAATTGTAACAGATTCCGGAGGACTGCAAAAAGAGGCATATATAATGCACAGAAACGTAGTCACATTAAGAAATCAAACAGAATGGGTTGAAACTCTGAAGGGAAATCATAATATTCTGTGTGATATTAATGAAAACAGTATCCTAAAAGCGATATACAGGGATGATATTCAAGAGTATTTTGACGATACATTATACGGGGAAGGAAATGCTTCAAAAGAGATAGAGCGGATATTAATGACAAGTACTGTTTGAGCATTTAATATATCTTGTTTTGGAAAAGAGGCAAAATGAAATTAAGATGTTTATCTCTACATGATATTTTCCAAGATGTAAGAGACAATAAAAGAAAAATAGTAATGTTTGGTGCCGGGGTTATTGGACAGATTACGGTGCCGGAGATGCTAAGGGAGCACGATTTATTGGATTATATAGATTGCTATATAGACAATGATCCTGATAAGTGGGATAGTGTGATTAGCTTGTATGGAAGAAGTTTTAATATAAAATCTCCTGAGTACCTTTCACATTGTAATGGCAATGCGGTTGTTTTTATTAATATTAGCAGATATGCAGAGGTAGTTGAACAGTTAAACAGTATGCAGTGCATACGCAGTATGTTATGCTATATTATGCCAATGATTTGTATCCATGACTTATGCTCAAGAGAATCAGCAGGTAGTCCTGTTATGAGACTACAGCCTGTAATTCCTAAAAAAATTCATTATATGTGGATTGGAGGAAAGGAGCTTCCTGATAACTTACAGAAATGTATTGAAAGCTGGAAGAAGTATTGCCCTGATTATGAAATAATTGAATGGAATGAGTCTAATTATGACATAAAAAAGAACCGCTATATGGCTCAGGCGTATGAATGTGGAGCATATGGATTTGTTCCTGATTATGCAAGAATTGATATTTTATATCATGAGGGCGGCATTTATATGGATACGGATGTGGAACTCAAAAGAAATATAGATGATATGCTGTATCAGGATGCCTTTTGCGGGGTTGAAAAGTGGCAGATTTTGAATATGGGAGGCTGCAGCGGGGCAGTAAAAGGGCAGACTATGCTTGGCAAATTGTTGGATTTAAGGAAAAAAATATGTTTTATTGATGACAATGGAAGGCAGAATAGAAAGACCTGTGGCTTTTACGATACCAAGATAGCACTTGAAAACGGATATTTGATGAATGGAACCACGCAATGTATAGATGGAATGAATATATATGCGTATGATTATTTTCATCCTTATGATTACATGTCGGGAATTACTAATTGTACATGCAACACGCATTCAATACATCATTTTAATGGTGGATGGCTGGATGAAAAAAGCAAAATGATGAATGAAAAAACATCTAAGGAATATATGCAATTATATAATGCCTGCATTAATAATTAGATGAAATATATAAACAAAGGAGTGTATGGAATATGTCTTTATACAGTAAAATAGTTGCAAAAGAAGAAAGTATATCGTTGGTAGGTCTTGGATATGTCGGAATGCCGATTGCAGTTGCATTTTCAAAAAAAGCAAATGTAATTGGATTTGATATTAACAAGAAAAAAATTGATTTATACAAAAATGGTATTGACCCAACTAATGAGGTGGGTGATGATGCTGTTGCACAGTGCAGCGTAGAGTTTACATCAGACGAAACACGTTTAAAAGACGCTAAGTTTCATATAATTGCTGTTCCTACTCCTGTGAACTCTGATCACACACCGGATCTTACTCCGGTTGAAGGCGCAAGCAGAGTATTGGGAAGAAACCTGACTAAGGGTTCTATTGTTGTTTATGAATCCACGGTTTATCCCGGTGTGACGGAGGATGTGTGTATTCCGATTTTGGAAAAAGAGTCAGGCTTGAAGTGCGGGGTTGATTTTAAGGTGGGTTATTCACCTGAGAGAATAAATCCGGGTGATAAGGTTCACAGACTTGAAAATATTAAAAAGATTGTATCGGGAATGGATGAGGAATCTCTTAATGAGATTAAGAATGTATATGATTTAGTTATAGAGGTTGGAACATATCCTGTATCAAATATCAAAACTGCTGAGGCAATAAAGGTTGTTGAGAACAGTCAGAGAGATATAAATATTGCATTCATGAATGAGCTCGCCATGGTATTTGATAAGATGGGAATTGATACCAATGAGGTAGTTGATGGGATGAATACAAAATGGAATTCTCTTGGATTCAGACCGGGCCTTGTTGGAGGACACTGCATCGGAGTAGACCCTTACTATTTTACCTACGAAGCGGAGAAATTAGGATATCATAGCCAGATAATTTTAAATGGACGAATAGTAAATGATGGTATGGGTGCTTTTATTGCTAATGTAGCTGTTAAGAAAATGGTTGAGGCAGGACAGGCACCGGCTAAGTCAAATGTTGTTATAATGGGTATCACCTTTAAAGAAAATTGCCCTGATATACGAAACAGTAAGGTGGTTGATATAATAAAGGGGTTAAATGAATATGGTATAACCCCTAAGATTGTAGACCCATGGGCGGATAAAGAAGACGTAAATAAAGAATATGGATTAGAGCTGATTGACATGGATTCTGTTCATGATGTTGATTGTCTTATAGTGGCAGTGGCGCATGAAAATTTTAAGCAAATTGATAGCAGCGAATTAGAAAAACTCTTTGGAAGTAATATTAAAAATAAAGTATTAATAGATGTTAAGGGCATATATAATGTTAAAATGTTAAATGGTATGGGCGTTAATCTGTGGAGACTTTAAAATATATTTTAATGAAACTATGAGGAATGGAACATGCTTATAGATATTGAAGGAAACAAAAAGGATTATGAGCAGGAGCGCGAGGCGAGGGAGAGACGTCTGTTGGCTTACACGGAGGGAATACAGAAGAATGCACTTGAGCAGACACAGCAGCTTTTAAAGGAGCTGGTTGCTGAGCGCCATCGTCAGGGAATGACGCAGCAGGATATTGCGGATATTACGGGTATACTTCCATCCAATATAGCTCGTCTTGAGTCCGGAGGCAGAGTTCCTACGCTTGTGGTTTTGTTAAAGTATGCGGCAGCGGTAGGAAAGCATGTTGAACTTAGGCTGACGGATGAAGTGAGTGAATAATTTACTGTGATTGGGCAGAGAAACGGGTGAAGATTGTTTCTCTGCTTGATACATAATATCATTGATGATATGATAAAACAAGATATAACAGGGAAATTTATTTGCAACAATGGATACACTATGATATATTTGAGAGGAGAGAACTGAATGGCAAATGAGGCGGAGAATATAGCTTTACAGGACAGAAAGGTCATTAACAGGCTTATAGATGATATGACGCTGTTTGATGATGACCTGATGAGCCGCGTGTTTGACAAGAACATTCCGGCTACCGAGCTGATACTCAGGATAATTCTCGGAAGAAGGATTAAGGTTATCAGCGTTGACGGACAGGTCGAGATGAAGAACCATGAGGTTGAAGGCAGGACGATTACACTTGATGTACTGGCACTGGATGATGATGGAACGGAGATTAACATCGAGGTTCAGGGAAATTCTGAGGGAGCCCACATCAGACGCGCGAGATATCACAGCAGTGCCGTGGATTCGAGAATGCTGAAAGAGGGACAGGAGTTTAAGAAACTTAAAGATTCTTATGTAATATTTATCTATAAGCACGATAAGTTTAGAAAAGGTCTGCCGATATATCATATAGAACGATATGTTGGAGAGACGAAGGAACCGTTTGGCGATGGTTCGCATATCGTGTATGTGAATGGCAGCTATAAGGGCGATGACGAGATAGGGCGTCTTATGAGTGATTTTCACGAGAAGAGTCCTGAGAATATGGAGTATAATGAGCTTGCCGCCGGAGTGAAGCATTATAAGGAGACGGAGAAAGGGCGTGAGACTGTGTGTGAGTCGGTTGAGAAGTATGCGAAGGAATATGGTGATAAAAGAGAGAAGATAGCGAATGTCAATTTGGTGAAGAATCTCATGGAGAACATGAAGCTGAGTCTTGACCAGGCACTTGATGTCCTTGGAATAAAAGGTGATGATAGGGCTGCCGTGGAGGAGGCATTAAAAGCAGACAGAGAGAAGGCGTGAGACTGTGAGTGAGGAGTACTATATGAGTTTAGAGACAGAGAAGATAAATTTTGAGTTAACAGCATCTATGATGTGTGCCAATTTTGGCAATTTGGAGAAGGAAGTGAAGGACTTAGAGGCGGGAGGCATAGACTCCTTTCATATAGATATAATGGACGGTCGTTATGTGCCGAACTATGCGATGTCACTCAATGATATGAAGTATATTCGCTCGGCTACGGAGCTGCCGTTGGATGTGCATTTGATGATAGAGCATCCGAACACCCATATAGAGCTGTTTTTGCAGAATCTCAGAAAAGGTGACACGGTTTACATACATCCTGAGGCGGAGTATCATCCGTCGACAACTCTCCAGAAGATTATAGATGCGGGAATGATTCCGGGAATTGCAATCAATCCGGGAACAAGTATTGAGACGGTTATGGAGATGCTTCAGATTGTAGATAAAGTACTGGTCATGTCCGTGAATCCGGGAAATGCGGGACAGATGTATCTGCCGTATGTGGGCAAGAAGATAGACCGGCTTCTCAAGATTAAGGATGAGATGGGCTTTGAGATATATTGGGACGGAGCCTGCGGCATGGATAAGATTAAGACATTTGCGCCTAAGGGAGTTAGGGGCTTTGTGCTTGGTACGACTGTGCTTTTCGGAAAAACAAAGTCATACGGAGATATTTTAAGAGAAATCAGGGAAATGAGAATATGATTACAGCACTTATTTTGTCGGGTGGAACAGGAACAAGGCTGGGGGCGGACGTTCCGAAGCAGTATATAGAGGTTGCGGGCAGACCTATAATTTCATACTGTCTGGAGACACTTGCCAAGAACAGTCGTGTTGATTCTGTGAGGATAGTTGCTGATGAACATTGGCATGGATATATTCGTGAAATTGTGGAAAAATATGACACATTTGATAAGTTTGGTGGATTTTCAGAGCCGGGTGCTAACCGACAGCTTTCAATATATAATGGGGTGCGCGATATTTGTGCAGGCACAGAGGCAGGCAGCGAAGATTATGTGATTATACATGATGCTGCACGTCCGATGCTGTCGGATGAGCTTATTGAGCGCTGTCTGAACGGCATAGAGGGACATGATGGCTCCATGCCTGTGCTCCCGATGAAGGATACAGTTTATTTTAGCAATGATGGAGTAAGCGTCACGGAGCTTCTTGACCGCAGCAGAATATTTGCAGGACAGGCTCCTGAGGTGTTTAATCTGAAGAAGTACTATGAGGCGAATAAAGAGCTTCTTCCTGATAGGATATTGAGTATAAACGGTTCAACAGAACCGGCTGTTATTGCAGGGATGGATATTGCCATGGTTGCTGGTGACGAAAAGAACTACAAAATTACGACGCCTGCTGATATGGAAAGATTTATAGCGGATTTGAACGCAGAATAAGCAATCCCCCCCGCTTCAAGTGTGTAGAGCACTAAGCGGTGAGTAAGGGGGATGCTTATGTCAGTGGGAGTTAAAAGCTCCCACTGACAGTTCGCAAAGCGACTGCGTTCATGAGCAAGTAGCGAAAGCGGATTGCGAATGTCCGCTTTACTGGCAAAGAGTAATCGGAGGAACATTATGAAGGCATGGGTTTTGCATGATGTAGATAAAATTACATTGGATGAAGTAGATGTACCGACTCCGGGTGAGGGGGAGATGCTTCTCAAAGTAAGAGCTGCGGGAATATGCGGCTCTGATATTCCTCGTATTTATGAGACAGGTGCACATAATATGCCGCTTATTCCGGGGCATGAGTTCTCAGGTGAGGTTGTCACAGTGGGGGCGAATGTAAGCAGAGAGTGGGTTGGAAAGAGAGTGGGTGTTTTCCCGCTTATCCCTTGTAGAAAATGCAGACCTTGTTTGGAGCGCAGATATGAGATGTGCCGCGGATACAGTTATTTGGGATCAAGAAGGGACGGCGGATTTGCGGAATATGTTGCGGTTCCGGAGTGGAATCTTATTGAGCTTGCGGATAACGTGTCGTTTGAGGAAGCGGCGATGACAGAACCGATGGCGGTTGCGGTCCATTCCATAAGAAGAGTGGCTCCCCAGACGAAGGATACGGTTGTTGTGTACGGTCTGGGAACGATAGGCGAGTTCATAGTAATGTTTTTGATGGAAAGAGGAATAGACAATATACTTGTCATAGGCAGTAAAGCATTCCAGAGAGAGACGGTGATACGGCTTGGAATTCCGGAAGAGAATTATTGTGATGGCAAGACGGAAGATGTCAAAGCGTGGATTATGGAACACACGGGCGGATATGGTGCCGATGTGGTATTTGAATGTGTGGGCAATAATGTTACTGTGGAGAACGCCATAGATATTGCAGCACCGGCAGGACGTGTATGTATGGTTGGAAATCCTCATTCTGATATGAATTTTGAGAAAAACATATACTGGAAGATATTACGACATCAGCTTGTTGTGACAGGAACATGGAATTCTGCTTATTATGGTTCGGCAGATGAGGAATGCTATAAAGATGATTGGCATTATGTGATGGAGCGCCTAAGTAAGTCGGCAATAAGACCGTCAGCACTTATCACGCATCGATGCAGTATGGACGCCTTGGAAAGCGGGTTTAAGATAATGCGTGATAAGACTGAGGACTATGTAAAAATTATGATGGTTAATCAGACTGTATAATTTCAGCGTAGGACGTAATTAATTCGGCAATATCACCGACTGAGCTGCAACTGTCTGAAGGTTGTTTTAGAATATACAGATCCTCAGCAGGAACTCCGTGGGTGATGAGTGTTGAAAGTATGCGTTTGGCACCGGACGCTGTTTCAGGCACAATAACAGCAGTAATCATGTTGGAACGGTATATGTGAATCAATGTGCTGACATCGGTGTACATACGGCTGTTAAAGTCGCAGCGGATTTGGGAGGCGTTGTCTCTTACAATGGCACATACGTTAAGAGGCAGTCCTGAAAACTGATCACATACGGAGTTGTATATGTCAATAATGGCGTCAATGGCAGAGAAGTCGGATTAGTCCGGAACATACACGGCGACATTGATTTTGTCAAGCGGGTTGCGCCGGAACGCTTCGTGGTGAATCGCCATATAATCCTCAAGAGTATGGCATTCTCGTGTCAAATATACATCTCCTTTTTTTAATCCCTCATCCTTTACGAGAACAGCAAGTTCGTAAAGATTTGTAATTATCGGTGATGCGGCTCTTATCTCAGACGGGACATCCTGGGACAAGTAGGAATACGCCGGAAAGCTTTTTCTGGCATTCAGCAAATCAACCGTATGTTGTATGATGTAATCTTCGGACAAGTTCTGTTGCTGCTGCGCATTGTACATGACAACAGGAGCTTCATAAAAATTATATTTTTCACAGTTAATAAAATAGAATAAAGTGAAAAGTCTTTCAGACAAAAATCCGGGATATCGGTTCTGATACACGTCCCATTTTTCTCCACATATAGATTCAACCTCCTCAAGAATAGGGAAAAGCCAGCCACAGTAATCATTTAGAAATCTATGCGAGAAGAATCCCATATTGAGAGGAAAAAGAATATTTTGGCTGAAGACTATTTTCGCACATTCATATACAAAGGTATCACGTTTTTTTAGAACCTCCATCATTACATCCCATGTATCATTGCAGGCGTTGATATAATATTGTTCCTCAACGGAGAGGGACATCACGATTTTTTTTGGAATTATTGCATCCACACCTTGTGATAATATATCTAGGATTTCCGAATCGTTGAGTGCAAATGCGCGTCTGTAATGTTCGAGTCCGTAATAGTCCGCAGTCTGATTTTTCCATATCCAATAGAGAGCGGTCAACTCGCAATATTGTCTATTCTTTTCGGAGATATTGTCACCGGTGTTATCCTGAAAATCGCCAACTCTGACAGGAGTAAGTGCGGCGCCTGCCTGAATAAGAATATCAATATTGCGTATCGGTCGGTTCAATTCATTTATATTGTCGTAAGCGGTTGTCACTATATAATTGAGTACCTTCATATGCAGTTCTCCTTTTCACAATCAATTGCCTGATCAATTATCTCATATCAATCATTGTAACATATATATGCGGTTCGGGCTATATGTTTTAGCGTATGCATTGACAGACATTAATTACCGAAAGTATAATATATGCAATAATATATGTTAAGGAGATGCGGGATGGTAAATGAGGAAAAGGAGAGGATGAATAGTGAAATTGCGGAGGCTGTGGATGAGCTTGCGGAGAGGTTCGAAGCGGTAAGCTTTCCGGTGGCTGATGACTGCACTGATATGCAGCAGCTGTTGATTGAGCGCGGAGAATATCTTGAGCGTAAGTATGGTCTTGAGGGGTCAGAGTTCATAGGATGCTTGGAAGATATATGCGAAATGTTGTATGAGTTTTCACAGGCTGAAGTACCTAAGGAAGGATGGGACAATATTATCAGGGAGATTAGAGAGCTGCCACGGCTGCTTGAGAATTCCTGTAAGGAGAGGATACTGTCCATAGGCGTGATTATCAGAGATGAGATGCCTTATCTTAGGGAGTGGATGGAGTATCATCTTATGCTTGGAGTAGAACATTTCTATATATATGATAACAACAGCACGGATGGATTGTATGAATTCCTGGCGGACTATATTAACAGGGGGCTTGTCACATATATGACTATGCCTGTGTGCGATCAGCTATGGGCGTATGGCAATGCCTGTGATTCATTCAAATATGCAACAAAGTATCTTGCACTTATTGATGTCGATGAGTTCCTTGTACCTGTTCAGGATGAGACATTGCCGGAGATTTTTGAGGAGATATTTGCTGAATATCCGTATGCCGGAGGGATAGGTGTGAACTGGCGTGTCTACGGAACATCATTTTATGATACGAAGCCGGACGGACTGGTTATAGAAAATTATCTGTATCGTCAGGACAGCGTCGGAAAGGCAAATCTCACAAAAAAATTTAACATTGCTGACAACTCGCATGTAAAGACTGTATGTAATCCGAGACGGGTTACGGCGTGTAATAATCCGCATTTTTTTGAGTATATGAGCGGTACATATCAGATAAGTGAGTATGGAACAGTGTTTAACGGTCCTTTCTTTGCTGAGGGACGAGGCGATAAAATCAGGCTGAACCATTACTATACTAAATCAAAAGAGGAGTTCTATGAGCGTCGACGCCGGGGATTTGGAACAGCATATCTCAACGAAGCCGCAATAGACGCTCTGTGGGTCATGTATAAGGATGTCTGCAATGAATATAAGGATGAGATAATGTTAAGATATGTTGAGCCGCTCAGGGAGAGATTAGCGTGAAAATCATTCAGCTTAATTTACCTCTCAATAATATAATAATACTGTGTTGTCTCACTTCTGTTATTCAGTTCTTTTTCGCTGAATAATAGTCCTTCTCTTTTTATGGAGAATCCTTTGCTTGATAAACTTTTAGCGAAGAACTGATTAAGCTCATTACGGGTTCGATATATTGCGTTATAGTTATCGGCTAATTCTTCGGAATAAAAATCTTTCAGAGTCAGACGGTCTTCTATACCTATCGGCTCTCGGATACATATGGTGGCATGTTCGGCGCAGCATTGTTCTACCTGCTGCAATAAGCTATCTACATCATTATCATTCAGATACATTAAGATGCCTATAAGGAGTACCTTGTTAAAGCATTCTTTTTTGTTTTCTGACATAATCGTATTTAACTGTAATGCTGAACCGACATAAAAGTTAAAATTTTCCTTTTTATTTCGCTCATTAGCAATCTGTATCAATTCAGGACTGAAATCTATGCCGCAATATTCTGCAATATCACCCGAAAGTGCATCCGCCCATCGGCCGATGCCACATGCAATATCCAATACCTTAGCTGCTGTATCAATTTCCAGATAAGGTATCAGCTTCTTTATTTCGTGCTCATTGCGCTCACGAACCAGTTCAGCATTGTTGTCCTGATACATCGTAACGGAGTAGGGATTATTTTTCTGGAATTTATTTGCCCTGTGTTGAAAGAAGTCCTTTGTTTTATTGTAATCAATGTCGGTGTGTCGTTTTTTAACTCTCATATTATGTTATTCTTTCTTACTGTACTTTATTTATTGCGTCATCAATATATTCATATATATATTCGCTTGCCGGCATTCCGTTGATTTTGTAATAATCAAGGTATTTCTCAAAAAAGGCTTCGCGTTCTTTAAGCATATAATCATCATTTTGAATAACTGTATTTTCTACAAAACGCTTAATTGCGTTAAAGTCTCCACCATCGGCTTTGTACAATATCTTTGCCAATTCTCTTCCGAAATCATTGAAGGTATTACGTTCTCTGGTCAGGAAGAGCATAGGCTTGTGCACATACAGGTATTCGCCTAAAAATGAAATGCTGTCCAGAATCATAGCGTCGGATGATTTAAATATATCGCAGTAGGTTCCGCTTTCAATTACCTTGGCATTGGGAAGCCGGTTCCACATATCGAGATATTCGTCATATTCCTGTTCGGATTGAAATAATCCTTGCGCCACGGAGCCGGCTCTGAGCATGGGATGAGGTCTTAAAACCCAGGATGTTGCAGTGGCAGTATCTTTTGCATAATTATACATCTGCATATATGTCTTATCAAAATTCCCAAAGCCTGCGGCACCGTCTCGGATTGACCAGTGCGGCGCATAGATAATTCTTTTTACGTTCTGTTTGTCGGCATCGGGTGCCATTTTCCATATATCACGTTCAGGCTCCGGTTCGTCACGGTAAAAGCTGTCCATTCTGACAAAACCACTGGAAACTACATTGAAATCCCCTATATCAGAATATTTTTCAGCCATTTCCTTATGGCAGGCTGTTTCACAGAATATTTTCCAGTAAAGAGCATGTGATAATTGGTTGAACTGCCCGGAGACATTGCCATATATCATCATGCCGTATGGTATATATACATTCAATATACTTAATGGGAAATTAAGTATGCTGTTTGTACCGATAAATGCCGTATAATACGGATTAAGATGAAATACAATATCAGGGCTGCCGATTTCCTTCCAGCTTTTAATGCTGTCCTGATATTGGTCATACAAGCCGATTGTGTTAAAACCTCTTTCCGCAAAATATGCAATGGTGTTATTGTATGTATCAAGAATAGTCTGCTGCGTGCCTACAAAGAACGGAGCGACTGTAACCACAACTTCGCAGTCAGGGCGTGCGGCATATAGTTTATATACTTCTTCACAGCTCCATTCGGCACTGTCTTTTACAAAAAATGCTATTTTCTTCTTATTCTGCCGCGCTATTCTTCTAAGGTTGGTATCATATACGCAGGATGAAATTTCCTTGAACAACTCAATGCTTCCCTTTTCCTTTACAAGTGCGAGCGTGTGGTATGTATGCTCACCTAAGAATGCATCATCTATGCTGTGGCTCTTATATCGCTGCACAATATTATCAAACAATCGGTTGTCTTCCTTCGCATCCTCAAGCTGCTTGGAAATATCAGAATATTTTTTATCATTATAGCTGTCTTTTTCGTATTCGTACCGTATCCAGTCAGCCATCATATCAAGCATATAACAGCATTCAGCTTTTTGACCGTTTGCAATCATGTATTTAATCAAGTCGCCGTATTGCAGGGATATATCTTCGGAAAGTGGTGCATTATCCCGGTAATTTAAGGCATAATGCAGTGCTTCGGTTATATCTGATACAGGACAGTCTCCCATAGAAAGCTGTTCCTGTTCTATCATAGCGGCAATCCTCTTGATTGTCATAATCATCTGATTTTGTTCGTCTGTCACGTTGATACCTCGCATTTTTGAATATATTAATATTTTATCATTGTGTGGGTTAAAAGCAATATTTTTCTGCAATTTTACCATGAAGTAAAGATAATGACCATAGGTTAAAATATGTTGCCAAACATGATACATTGTGGTACACTGGAATAAAACAATGGGGAGGTACAATATGGTCTTTATAAATGAACAATGGAATAATACAGGTGACATCGTGATATACAGTAACTATCACAAATACTGGCTTGATAGGGAGAGGAAAATAAAAAATCCGTTATTTGATGTATTTAGCGGAAAGATATTGGATTTGAAAGAGGGAAAACAATCTGCGATTAACTACTTCTATAATATACTTAACGAAGAAATATGCGATGGAGTGCTGGTTGTTGAGGCAGAACGTGAAAGTGGTACGATGCACACAGTCGAGTATGCAAAACAGCAATATCGCAGACTTGCGTGTTACTGTAATGCTTTGTTTGCCATTGAAAAGGCGACTGGAAATCAATATATTCAGGAAAACAGCAGAGCACAAATTATTAATGACACCAATGATTTAAATATATTTTTAAATGATATAGCACAGGAACCGTATTATGAACAGATGAGTTTGTTTGATTGATCAGGAGACAAAATGAAGCTTTTATTTATACGTTGGACATCTTTTATGCGCTGGGGCATAGAGGAAGCTTTTAAGAATCTTAATATAGATTATGATGTGTTTGAATATAATTTCACGGATTGGGAGAAGGACGAACGCTTCTGTGAAATGCTTGATGACAAGCTGGGAACAGGGGTATATGATTTTGTGTTTTCCGTGAATTTCATGCCGCTTGCGTCCGCTGTATGCATGGACAGGCAGATAAAGTATTATTCGTGGGTGTATGACAGTCCGCTGCATATCAGGAACCTGACGCCGCTTCTTAACGACTGTAATGAGGTGTTCTTTTTTGACAGACAGCAGGCGGAGAGCTATGCGGCGGCAGGGGTTAATGCACATCATCTGCCGCTTGCGGCAAGTGCGGGTGTATTCGATGAGGCGATTAACGGAGTAGGAAGGGATAATGCATTAAAGTACGACGCCGCAAAGGGCGATGCAGAAAGGTATAGAGCGGACGTGTCACTTGTGGGACAGTTGTATGCAACAGATTATGCAGCATATACTGCCGTTCTTGAACCTTATCTCAAGGGGTATCTCGAAGGCATAATCGCCGCTCAGTCTAAGCTCTACGGCGCATATCTTATATCAGACCTGGTAAGAGACGACCTGCTTGAAGCCATGAATATATGTTATGCGGATAAATTCAGGAACGTCAATGGTATGCAGGACTTCAGAATGGGTAAGAGGAAGCTTGAATATATGCTTGCCTGTGAGGTGACGAACCGTGAGAGAAGGACAGCACTTTCGATGCTTGCACCGCATTATGATACGGTTTTGTACAGTTCCAATCCGGCAGACGATATAAATGGACTAAGGCAGGGCGGATATATTGATTATCTCACACAGATGCCGATAATATTTAAGAACAGCAAAATTAACCTTAATATATCACTTAAGGCGATTCAGAGTGGTATTCCGCTCAGGGTGCTCGACATTATGGCATGTGGAGGCTTTGTACTCACCAATTATCAGGAGGAAATTGCGGAGTATCTGCGGCCGGGTGAGGCATGCATCATGTATGAATCCATTGAGGATATGTATGAGAAGGCTTCATATTATCTTGCACATGATACAGAGAGAATGCAGATTGCATCGTGTGGAAGGGAAATGATAGAGCAGGAATTCACATTTGAGAGCCGGATAAGGGAGATGTTTTCAATACCAAGCTGAAGAATTTGTTTGAGCTGTTGGTAAATGTGCATGATGAATTAGTAATTCAGCAGCAATATGCGAACGTGAAAGTTTAATGAAAGGCAGGTGCTTATATAATGAATAACACAGATAATCAGTATGATGTTCTGGTTATGGTAGTCCCGAAGGATTTTGAGAGACTTAAGTATAATTATAAGAGACTTTCCGAGTACCTTCCGGGAAGAAATATATATTTTGTTGGAAATGAAGAGGTAGGAGAGCTTGTGAGCAGTGCCGGACTTGGCGAGCGGGTTGGCTGGATTGATGAGAACTCGATACTGTCGTTTGACAGAGTTCATGCTGTGATGGAAGAGCGGATGAGCGAGTGGCTTGAAGGAAGATCTATGCCTAGGAATATAACAGGCTGGTATTATCAGCAGTTTTTGAAGATGCAGTATGCGAGAATGTGTAAGGATGAATATTACATGGTATGGGATGGGGATACGATTCCGTGCAGACATTTTTCGATGTTCTCGGATGAAGGCAAGCCGTACCTTGACCTCAAGCATGAATATCATGAGGAGTATTTTAATACGCTCGAGAAGCTTATTCCGGACCTTCATAAATGTATTGAGAAGTCATTCATAGCAGAACATATGCTGATGAAATGTGACATCATGTACGAAATGCTCTCAGAGATGGAGAAGTCTGCCTATAACGGAACGGAGTTCTGGGAGAAGATATTGTGGTCGATTGAGATGGCTGATATTCAGTCCAACAGCTTCAGCGAGTTTGAAAGCTATGGTACATATATAGTTCTAAGACATCCTGAAAGCTATAAGCTCCGTAGGTGGAATTCCTTCAGATATGGTGGTGCATATTTTCATTCCGAGGCGATTACGGATGATGATTATAACTGGCTGGGAAAGGATTTTTTTGCGATATCCTTTGAAAAAGCTCATTCTGTGAGGGAGGATCATGAGAATCTCTTTAATAACAAAGAGTATCAGTCTAAGCTGTCGGCAAGACAGATGCTTGAGCTGGCTCAGGAAGATTATGAGGGAGATTCCTACAGGGAAGTGTGGGATTAGTATGAAAATACTGTTATTTAACTGGTATGATAATTCATCGCACGATGGCTGCGGGAGGATTTCTGCTGTCGAATTATCAGCCGGAGCTTGCAGAGCTGTTCAGGGACGGTGAGGAGGTGGTCATGTATACTTCCATGGATGACCTTAAGGAAAAAGCAGGGTATTATCTTGAACGCAGAATAAGCAATCCCCGCTTCAAGTGTGTAGAGCATTAAGCGGGGGTAAGGGGGATGCTTATGTCAGTGGGAGTTAAAAGCTCCCACTGACAGTTCGCAAAGCGACTGCGTTCATGAGCAAGTAGCGAAAGCGGATTGCGAATGTCCGCTTTACCATGACGTCGAACGTGAACAGATAGCATTTAATGGCTGGAGAAAAATTCATGAGGAATATGGCATGGAGGATGTGCTTCATAAGATAATTAATACAGCAAAATAAATTACAATATCTACATGGAGGAGAAAATGGCGATTATTAGTGTGATAGTACCCTGTTATAATGTTGAAAATTATGTTGGACGTTGTATTGACAGTATCATAAATCAGTCAATAGGAATCAATAATATAGAACTTATTCTTGTTAATGATGCATCAACAGATGGTACTCTTGACGTATTATCAGGATATGAACAGATGTATCCGGAGAGCATCATGGTCATTAATTGTGAGCAGAACGGGAAGCAGGGAACAGCACGCAATATTGGTATGATGTATTCAACAGGTGAGTATATTACATTTGTCGATGCAGATGACTGCATAGAACCTGCCATGCTTCGGTACATGTATCAATGTGCCGTGCAGTATGACTGTGACCTGGTGGACTGTTATTTTGATGCGTTCAGGAATGAACCTGTATGGGGATGCGAAATCAAGGGCGCACAGCTTTTTGAGATAAATAGTGTAGAGAACAGAAAGCAGATGCTTATGTACACCTGCAATCGTGAGGCAGTGTGGGGAAAGCTTTATAAGAGAGAGCTTATTATGGATAATGCAATCAGTTTTCCCGAGAAGCTTTTTTATGAGGATTGCTTTTTCTCCCAGATGATAGCTATGTATGTGCATAGATATTGCAGGACGGATACGTCTTTTTATCATTATTTTCATAATGATGTGGGAGTGATGAATGATAGAACATCGACGGATAGAATTATAATGAAAGCAGAGGCGGAGGAAAAGCTTTTAAATGAACTTATATATCGTGGATTGACTGACGATAAGCTATCGCCGTATCATGACGAACTTGAGTACATTGCCATCAACAATATACTGTTCTGCTCATATAATTTTTGTTTATCAACCGGAGCTTCTCTTTTAGCAACACCTATGTATGAGCTGCTTGGACGAATTAAGGTAATGTTTCCTGATTTTATACATAACACATACATACTCGGCTCTGAGGATAATTGCAGTGCCCTTGTTGAGGTTCTTGAAGGACTTGAACGAGCCAAAGAGGCGGCAAGGGATTATGTGGAGGAGGATGAAGCGAAGTACCTTAAGGATAGAGATGAATACATAATGCAAGCTGGAAGTGATGCTGACTTTAAATTTGATGAAAAAAATCAATTTAAGTGTCTTTCTGATTATAGGGAAGAAGCAGGCAGCGTTGATGCGCATTACTTCTTTCAGGATGTTTATGCTGCCAACAAGGTTATGAAGAGCGGAGTGAGGCATATATACGATATCGGTTCAAGGATTGATGGATATATATCGCATCTTTTAAGCATGGATATCAAGGTGACGATGATAGATATTCGTCCGTTGCCGGAGCACATTGACAATCTCGATTTTATTCAGGGAAATGCCATGGATTTATCCAATATAGAAGAGGGCTCGGTTCCGGTTCTGTCTTGTCTGCATGCACTTGAGCATTTCGGACTTGGAAGATATGGTGATGCGGTTGACTATTACGGATGGAAGAAGGCACTGATGGGGTATGTCAGGATTCTTAAGAATGGTGGAATACTCTATTTAAGTGTGCCGGTGGGAAAAGAACAGAAGGTAATGTTCAATGCACACAGGATATACAGACCATGGACTATTGTGAGAACGGCTGTGGATGATATGAGACTGGAGGAGTTCACATATTTTCATCAAGGAGTCAGGACTACGCTTGATTTTACCCATGATGATGACATGGAGCATATAGCCTCGATATTGGAAAACGTGGCGGATAATTATTTGGGAAATTATGATTGCGGAATATTCATTTTCAGAAAAGAGGGACAGGCTGATGAATAATGTTGAAATTATGGGTGGTCTCGGGAATCAATTATTCCAATATGCATTTTCAAGATATCTTCAGAAGCTTGGGGTGAAAAATGTTGTTTTAAGAAAAGATTTTTTCACTATACAGTTCCCGGAAAATAACGGCATCACAAAGAGAGAGTTCGTGTTGGATAAATATAACACACGATATGTAGCGGCAGCAGGCGAAAAGACATATCGGGATTATTGCGATGAGAATGATTATCGTGATGATTATGCGGTTGGCTCTGACGAGGTATTGTATGAGGGATATTGGCAGAATATAGACTTTTACAATGTGGTAAGAAAAGAGATGCAGGAAGAACTTAAGCTTAAACCGGAATTTATTGATAATTCAATGGCAGCAGTGGAAAAAGATATGTCATCATGTAACTCTGTGGCACTTCATATAAGACGTTCGGACTACCTTACACAGGTAAATGCGCAGATTTTTGAACAGCTCACGCAGGACTACTACGCTTCGGCTGTCTCGATTGTTGAACAGTATACTCATGAAAAGCCTGTTCTCTATATATTTTCAGATGATCCGAAATATGCGGCTGAAAATATGAAAGATTTTATGGGGTGCAGGACTGTGATAATGCCGCCGGGGGAACCATATCAGGATATGTATCTTATGACCAAGGCAAAGCATAATATTATTGCCAACAGCACGTTTTCGTGGTGGGGAGCAACACTTAATGCTAATCACGATAATATTACAGCAGCACCGGCAAAGTGGATGAAGGGGCGGACGGTTAATTTATATCACAAGGATTGGATTACATTATAAAACAAATAAAACAGCCATTCGTGAACAGGAGATGCTTATGGATGAATATATTATATATGAAAAACTTGGCGATGAGCATATAGGTGGGAATATTAATCAGGCATACCTATGTTATGAAAATGCAGAGTTTTTGTGTAAGGATGAAAATATAAGGGCAGGGCTGACAGAAAAGAAAAATAAGCTTCTATGTAATAACTCATTATCGGTCAGAAAGACAAGCATTATAATCGTTTCATATAACTGTATGTATATGATGCAGAAGTGTATAGAAGCAATCAGAAGTTCATGCCCGGAGAAAGCCTACGAAATAGTAGTGGTTGATAATGCTTCGAGTGATGGTATAAGAGAGTGGCTGTGCGAACAGGAAGATATTAAGGTTATACTTCTTGATGAGAATGTGGGATTTCCTGTGGGATGCAATATAGGAGCGCAGTATTCTGAACCTGAAAATGATATATTACTGCTCAACAATGATACGAGACTGGCACATAATTCTCTATTCTGGCTCAGAATGGGGCTGTATGAGAATGAGAGAATAGGAGCATCGGGCGGTATTTCAAATTATGCGGGAAACAGGCAGCAGGTGGATATTGAATATCCGCTTCCGGCAGAATATCTTGAATATGGCAGAGCGGTCAATGTTCCGATGCAGTGTCCGTATGAGGAGAGAGTCAGACTGTCAGGCTTTGCTATGCTGGTAAAAAGGGATGCATGGAATATGTGCGGTGGTATGGATGAAAGCTTTTCACCGGGATATTTTGAGGATGATGATTTGTCTATGCGGCTGGTACTTAACGGATATAGGCTTATATTATGCAGGAACAGCTTTATATATCATGCTGGAAGTCAGAGCTTTGCAAATAAGGACGGGGTTAATGAGCTGCTTGAACAGCACAGGTGGCTTTTTGAAAATAAGTTCGGATTTGACATAATTGACTACGCATATAAAGATATGGAAACGGTAGAGCAGATTCCGTTCGGAAAAGATGATGAAATAAATATTCTTCATCTTGGAAGCGGACTTGGAGCGGCACTTAAGCTGATACGAACACGATTTTGCAATGCACATGCTGTTGGCGTGGAGAAGAATGAATGCCTGAGAATGATTTCAGGATGTACAGAGATGGTATTTGACAGCGTGGACAGTCTGACACAGACACTTAACGGAAAGATTTTTCATGTACTGATTATCGGCAAGGATACATACAAGGAGCTTGACAGAGAGAAACTGGCGAAGATTAAAAAGCTTTGCCGGGATGATTGTGTGCTTCTGCCTGAACCGAAAGCACAGGAAAATATTGATTTTGATAAGATAAAGCTTGTTATATGGGATTTGGATGATACTCTGTGGAATGGAACTCTCAGCGAGGGAGCCGTCAATGCACCTGTGCAGAATGCAGAACTGATTAAGTCGCTGACTGATTGCGGTATCGTCAATACTATTTCGTCAAAGAATGATGAGCAGAATGCAAGACAGGCATTGGAACAGCTTGGTATATGGGACTTTTTTGTATTCAACAATATTAATTGGGATAACAAGGGTGAACAGATAAAAAAGAAGCTTGAAAACATGAATCTCCGTGCGGAGAATGCTCTTTTTATTGATGATAATCCACGGAATCTTGAGGAAGCCAAGCATTTCAATGAAGGAATAATGACATCGGAGCCGTGCATTATAGCCGGGCTCATAGAATATATTGGCGGACAGGTTAAGAAGGATGTTGAACATAAGAGACTTAAGCAGTATAAGCTATTGGAGAAGAAGTGCATAGCCAAAAGTAATGCCGGTTCTGACACACAGTTTTTGTATGACAGCGATATTCATATTGTTGTGAAAGATGATTGCGCAGCTGTGATTGATAGAATTGCAGAGCTTGTGGAGAGAACAAATCAGCTCAATTATACGAAGCTGAGAAGCAGCAGAGAAGAGCTTTTAGAACAGATTAACGATAAAAACAATATGTGCGGTTATGTGAGTGCAAGCGACAGATTTGGAGATTATGGCATAGTTGGTTTTTACTGTTATTCACTTATGGACAAAAGACTGGTACATTTTCTATTCTCATGTCGGGTTATGGGAATGGGAATTGAACAGATGGTGTACGTTCTTTTGGGAGTTCCGGATATTATGCCTGTGCTTCCGGTTGCCGTTATGCTTGACAAGGATGGCGACGCACCATGGGTTAATGTGGATATTGAAACAGGCGGTGCAGATGCCGGCAAGAGCGTTGATGAAGAACATACACAGAAGGCAAGGATACTTTTGAAGGGACCTTGTGATTTAAGCGCGATAGAAGGATATCTTTCCGGTGCGGAGCTGACAAAAGAGTTTAACTATGTAAATGATAAGGGCTTTATTACAACGGGGCAGAATCATTCAATGCATATTTGGGAGAGCGCATATCTGGCCAAAGAGGAAATTGGGAATATAACAGAGAATGTACCGTTTATTACTTCGGGTGATTTTGAGACATCAATCTTTGATAAAGAATATAACATTGTGTGTTACAGCCTTCTTCCGGATTGCCATGCAGGACTCTATAAAAATAAAGAATCAGAAGCATATATAAGCTTTGGAAGCTGCAATTTTGATCTGACAGATAAGAATAATACAGGAGGATATATTGATGGGAGCATTGTGAACCATGCATTTCCTTTTACGGAAGAGATTATAAACAGATTTTCTGAGGAATGGCAATATATGGGGACAACGGCACCACAGGATTTGCTTAGAAATCTGGATTATATGCTTGAGCACGCGGCCGGACACCCGGATTTCATATTTATTCTTGGCAGCGAGATTGAGTATGAGGGCGAAAATGAGGAGTTCAGAGATCATGCGGAGCGTCACAAAGAAATAAACAGGATTGTTAGGGAGCATGTCAGTGGTAATGACAGAGTTAAATTAGTTGAAATAACGAAATTCATTCATTCTCAGGATGATTATCTGGATTGTATCAATCATTTTAAGAGAAATGTATACTATGACATGGCTACGGAGATATGTTCCTGCATAAATGAATTTATAAAGTCGCATAAAGAGTGAGAAATATTATTTAAGTAACTATTAGGCGTTTGCGAAACGCAATTTTGACGATAAACAGTTGTGCAAATTTAACAAATTCGCAAACAGGTACTTTACATCCGTATTAGTTCAGCAGAGCTGAACTATTGTGTTTGACAGCCGTATTGTGGCTGTCTATGCACCGTTACGTGATGTAATGTAGCGAAAGCGTGCCTGTGGTGAATTGTTTGATTTGTACAACGTCCGCTCTCAAATATATAGTTTCGCAGTTGCCTAAAGTAATTATATACGACAGGAGAACTATGAGAATACTTGTGTACTGCTGGAAAGCCTACAATCAGACTGATATTATCGCTGCGCTCAGACGGCGCGGGCATATTGTTGATACGTTCGAGGCGGAGCTTGGGAATTTTGAGAAGGATGACAGCTTTGAACGGATTTTTGTGGAAAAATTGTCAGGGAATAATATGGCTGTATCTGTGTATGACGCTGTGTTTTCTGTGAATTATTTTCCTATAATTTCGGATTTATGTGGACAATTTGCAGGGCTTAAGTATATATGCTGGACCTGTGACAGTCCATTGTCAACGATGTATCACCAATCAATTTTTAATGAGTGGAATTATATATTTATTTTTGACCGATTCTGTTATATGACCTTCAAGGAGCTTGGCGCGAATGTGTATTATCTGCCGCTTGCTGCTGCGGTTGGGAGAGCGGAGTCGGTGATTGCCGAAGCAGAAAAAGAACATGGCAAATGCCGGGATGCAAAGGATTACGAGGGCAGTTATCAAAACAGCGGCGGCAGAGGGAAGCGTGAAGACTGCAGGTACAGATATGACGTGAGTTTTGTCGGGAGCATGTACCGCAAGAACTCGTATGATGAGATTAAGGATAAGCTGCCTGATTATGTCAGGGGATATTTTGATGCGCTTATGAAGCTTCAGATGGAGATATACGGAGAAAATTATATCGACGGTATGCTTACGGCAGATATTATTGAGGAGCTTAACAGGCATTTTAAAATCGAGAAGAGCGAGCGTTCGTTTTCGGATATTTCACTTATATTTTCGACAACAGTACTTGGATTTAAGATTGCACAGCTTGAGAGGTACAAGCTTCTCGGTGAACTCTCGAAGTACTTTGATGTTAACGTGTTCACGGATGATGAGAATGCTGAATTCATATTGGCACACAACAGAGGTCCTGTGAGATATTGGGATGAATCACCGATTGTGTTTGCCGAGAGTAAGATTAATCTCAATTTTACCATAAGGAACATCAGGAGCGGAATACCTCTCAGAGTGTGGGATATTCTGGCGGCAGGAGGCTTCTGCATAACCAACTTTCAGCCTGAGCTTGTGATGTACTTCAAGAATGGTGAGGATCTGGTGTGGTTCGAGGACGAGACGGACCTTGTGAAAAAGGTGAGATATTATCTGACACATGAGGATGAGAGAAAAAGAATTGCACTGAGTGGTCAGAAAAAGGTCAGGGAGCTTCACAGCTATGATGAGAGGCTTAAAATGATGGAGAGTGCCATAGATATTTCGGAATAGAAAAATAACAGGCTGCCGAACCGAGGATAAGGTAAGGCAGCCTGTTATTTTTCTAAAGCGAACAGTCAAACATCATTCCTGTATAAATTGATGCCGCATAAGGTGTTGAGATAAGCTTCTGCGGGTTCTTGTATGCCACAATCTTCTTATTAATATATTCCATCGGATTGACTTCGATATTGTCAACCCTCTTCTTAAGCGCATTCTTGAAACTGTCTAAGTTCTTAAGGTTATCAAATATTGTACCGCCCTTGGCGGCTTTTTCGATTGAGTCGTGGTCAACGGTCAATGTATAGTCATCATTGACGTGGAAACCGTTGGATTCGAGAAGCTCGCGGTTGGACTTGACCGTTGATGTCATGTTGGAGCGAAGCATTCGAAGCTCGTGAGTGTCCTTCTTGTTCGACAGTGCGATGAGATTATTGTAGTTGTCGGCCAGCTCGGCATATTCGTTCAACACGGGACTGCCGTCCTTCATGGCACTGACGGTTCCTGTTCCGAGTTCATCCGAGGTACCGTGGAGGGTGACGTCATACCTGCCGTCAACCATAAAGGAATTGCTCTCGGATATATTGGACTTGCCGTTAATGTCGAATACGGCATTGGACGGGTAGATGCTTATGTTATCAAGACCGAACATCCTGACTGCACCGGAGAGCGTAGCGGAAGTGTTCTCAAGCACGCGGAATTGGCATGGGGAGCCCTTGCGGCTGCCTGTAGCCTCAGAGGTTATCCTGATTGCCTTCTGGGAATACTGATTCTGAATAACTTCGGCGTTAAGACCTATTCCGGAGCGTGTTATCGAGCGGGCGAGCTTGTCAAGCACCGTTCCGTTGGTGTCGGTGTCATTCACATTGAATTCGACCTCGTATGTTGTGCCTGAATTCTCTATATTAAAAGAATATGTCCCGGGAAAAAGAGTGTGGGCACCAGAGGAGACATATTCTCCGATGTTGACCTGAGGCGTGGCAAGCTGCTTCACATCAAATGTGAGCTTCTCGTTGTCGGGCGCGTCACTCCCTGTATATTCTGCAGTGACAAGACCGGGATTGTCAGAGACTGCAACTGTTCCGACAGGCATATCTTCATCGGAAATATCGGTTATGTCGCTCAGGGTATCCGTGAGTGCACGTGCAGCTTCCTTGATATCTATTGCGAGCTTCTGCGAGCTCTCGGACATATCCACCTTGTACAGAGGAGCAGCTCTGTTGATTTTTACTATGCTATTGTATATATCGCGCAGTTCACTTCTCTTATGCGTGTCGTGACGCGAGGCGGTCCGGTTGCCATATGTGCTAATATAATAATCGTATACGCTATTAATCAAAAAAGTCACCTCCGTGTGGCAGAATGATTACATTTAGTGTTTTCAAAGAAAATCCGTTTTCTGTTGAAATTATTATATTTCTGTTTTATACTGGAAATATACCATATAATAGGAAGAAGTACAATAGTCATATAGGGCGAAAGTTTGAAAGAAAAACTTTCAAACTACTTATTGGTGGCAGTACAGCAGGCAATGCTTGCAGTATGCAGGGGTATAAAAGTGAAAAATGCAGTTAAATACGGCTTTTTTTCAAAAAAACTATTGACGAACGGCACGTCCTATGATATTCTAAGCTAGCTATGGAAGAGCTAAGGCTTTTTTTTTATGCCTTAAAACACTAATTTTTTAAAAGAAACTAATTGGAGGTGGAAGTTGTGCGTGTAAAGATAACATTGGCATGTACAGAGTGCAAGCAGCGTAATTACAACATGACTAAGGACAAGAAGACACATCCGGACAGAATGGAGACAAAGAAGTATTGTAAGTTCTGTAAGTCACACACATTACACAAGGAAACAAAGTAATTGGAGGTAACTATGGGCGATTCTGAAAAGAAGAGTAAGAAGCCGGCGGCTAAGAAGTCAAGCTGGTTTAAGGGCCTTAAGGGACAGCTTAAGACTATCTCATGGCCAACCCCGGAGACCGTCGGTAAGCAGACCGGAGCGGTTGTGATTATCTCAGTTATTTTAGGTGTGCTGATAACCGTTATTGATGTTGTGTTTCGTTTCGGTTTAGGGTTCTTAGTAAAGTAAGGAAAAGGTGGATTTGGAATGTCAGAGGCAAATTGGTATGTAGCCCACACTTACTCAGGTTATGAGAATAAGGTTAAGGCTAACATTGAAAAGACAATTGAAAACAGACATCTTCAGGATCAGATTCTTGAGGTTCTGGTACCAATGGAAGACGTTCAGGAAGAGAGAAACGGAGTCAAGAAGCAGGTACAGCGTAAGATGTTCCCGGGCTATGTGCTTGTGAACATGATTATGAATGATGATACCTGGTATGTTGTCCGTAATACTCGAGGCGTCACCGGCTTTGTCGGACCGGGATCTAAGCCTGTTCCTTTAACAGAGGCCGAGATTAAGGCGTTAGGTATGAGCGAAGCGATTCTTGCTTCTGCAGATGCAGAGTACAAGGTTGGCGACAGCATCATCGTAACAAGCGGCGTCTGGGACAAGACAGTCGGCATGATTAAGAGCGTTAACGCAGGCAAGCGCAGCGTTACAATCAATGTTGACATGTTCGGTCGTGAAACACCGGTTGAGTTAAGTTTCACAGAAATTAAGAAAATGTAACATTTTTTAATGCGTCCGTCATACGGTGTACATAATATACACGTCATACGGAAGTGGGAGGGATTTCCCCGCAATTACCACATTATTTAGGAGGTGCCAAAATGGCAAAGAAAGTAGAAGGTTATATCAAATTACAGATTCCTGGCGGCAAGGCAACACCGGCTCCACCGGTTGGTCCTGCACTTGGTCAGCATGGTGTTAACATCATGCAGTTTACAAAGGAGTTCAACGCAAGAACAGCAGATCAGGACGGAATGATTATTCCTGTTGTTATCACTGTTTACGCTGACAGAAGCTTCAGCTTCGTAACAAAGACTCCTCCGGCAGCAGTTCTTCTTAAGAAGGCTTGCAATATTAAGACAGCTTCAGGCGTTCCTAACAAGACTAAGGTTGCAACTATTAAGAGATCTGAGGTTCAGAAGATTGCTGAGCTTAAGATGCCGGATCTCAACGCAGCATCCGTTGAAGCAGCTACAAGCATGATCGCAGGTACTGCAAGAAGCATGGGTATCGTTGTAGAGGACTAATGTAAAATTAATTTCGGTCATGAGCCGAGCATAAGACGTGGGAGGGATTTCCCCGCAAATACCACTAGGAGGTTATTAATAATGAAAAAAGGTAAGAAATATACAGAAGCTGCCAAGTTAATCGATCGTACAGTAGCTTACGAGCCGGCTGAAGCAGTAGCTTTAGTTAAGAAGGCAGCAACTGCAAAGTTTGACGAAACAGTTGAAGCGCATATCAGAACAGGTTGTGACGGACGTCACGCAGAGCAGCAGATTCGTGGTGCCGTAGTTCTTCCTCATGGAACAGGTAAGACTGTAAGAGTCTTAGTTTTCGCTAAGGGTGAGAAGGCTAACGAGGCAGAGGCAGCAGGTGCTGACTATGTTGGCGGCGAGGAGCTCATTCCAAAGATTCAGAACGAAGGTTGGTTCGAGTTCGACGTTGTTGTTGCTACACCTGACATGATGGGCGTTGTTGGTCGTCTTGGTCGTGTACTTGGACCTAAGGGCTTAATGCCAAACCCTAAGGCTGGTACAGTTACTATGGATGTAACAAAGGCTATCAACGAGATCAAGGCTGGTAAGATTGAGTACAGACTTGACAAGACTAACATTGTACATGTTCCAGTTGGAAAGGTTTCTTTCACAGAAGAGCAGTTAGCAGACAACTTCCAGGCTATCATGGATGCAATCGTTAAGGCTAAGCCATCATCATTAAAGGGAACATACTTAAAGAACATTACACTTGCTTCTACAATGGGACCTGGTGTAAAGGTTAACACAGCTAAGTTCGTTGGTTAATTCTTTTGATTCGGTAAGTATTTCAATTTATTGAAAAAACGGTTGACACCGGATATATATTAATGATATAATGCATTTCGTTCGGGTTTATCCCGGACGGAATGTAATATATAGGTTCTGCCGCATTGCGGTATGAGCCGGCACATGAACCTCTTTTGGGGCATGTGATAATTTGCCGTAGACAGCAGGTATCCGGACGGATATAAGGCTAAGTACACCTGCCGAGGGATAATATAAGTATCAGACTTATGTGTGCTCTCCGGCTTCGGAGGGCTTTTTTCTTATATTATATATGGCAAAGAAAAATATAATAGGAGGAAGAAATCATGGCAAAAGTAGAGATCAAGAAGCCTATCGTTGATGAGATCAGCGCTGCTATTGACGGTGCTGCAGCCGCTGTAGTTGTTGACTACCGTGGACTTACCGTTGAGCAGGACACACAGCTTCGTAAGCAGTTAAGAGAAGCTGGTGTTACTTATAAGGTATATAAGAACACACTTATCAACATAGCAGTTAAGGATACTCCTTTTGAGGAACTTTCCAAGAACCTTGAAGGACCTACAGCTATCGCAATCTCCAAGACTGATGCAACTGCACCTGCAAGAGTATTATATCAGTTCTCTCAGACAGCAGACAAGCTTCAGTTAAAGGGCGGTGTTGTTGATGGCACATACTATGATGAGAAGGGTATCAAGGTTATCGCTACCATCCCATCAAGAGACGAATTACTTTCCAAGTTCCTTGGAAGCATTCAGTCCCCTGTTACCAACTTTGCTCGTGTTCTTAAGCAGATTGCAGAGAAGAACGCAGAAGCTTAATTGGCAGATGCTTTAGAAGCATATAATTAACTTTTTAAATCTCATAATATTAAAATGGAGGAAAATAAAATGACAACTCAGGAAATTATTGAAGTAATCAAGGGTTTAACAGTATTAGAGCTTAACGATCTCGTTAAGGCATGTGAGGAAGAGTTCGGCGTATCTGCAGCAGCAGGCGTTGTAGTTGCAGCAGCAGGTGCTGGCGCAGCAGCAGCTGAGGAGAAGACAGAGTTCGATGTAGAGCTTACAGAGGGCGCTGGCGTTCCAGTTATCAAGGTTGTTCGTGAGATCACAGGCTTAGGTCTTAAGGAAGCTAAGGATCTTGTTACATCCGCTCCTAAGGTAGTTAAGGAGGGCGTTAGCAAGGAAGAGGCTGAGGCTATTAAGAAGCAGCTTGAAGAGGCTGGTGCTAAGGTTACTATTAAGTAATTTTATTTTACCGATAGAGGGCTATGCGGAGACGCATAGCCTTTTTGTGTGATAGAAACAAAGTTTTGTATTATATAAAAATTCTTAAAAAAGTGACAAAAAGTGCTTGACAGCATAAAAAACTGATGTTAGACTGGAAAATGCTACATTATGGGTGAAAGTCCCTATTAGTGTAAATTTATGGAAAACCATATAAAATCAACGCAAGGGGTGAAACGTCAATGGAAAAAAACAGATTACGTCCGATGCATTATGGCAAAAGCATTCGTATGAGCTATTCAAGACGGAACGAGGTTCTTGAGATGCCAGACCTTATTGAAATCCAGAAGGATTCATATAAGTGGTTTCTTAAGGATGGTCTTAAAGAAGTTTTCGCGGATATCTCTCCTATTGCGGATTACAGTGGTCATTTGAGCCTGGAATTCGTAGACTTCGCATTGTGCGAGGATGATGTGAAGTATTCAATAGAAGAATGTAAGGAACGAGATGCTACTTATGCTGCACCACTTAAGGTAAAGGTAAGACTTTACAATAAGGAGACGGAGGAAATCAAGGAGCACGAGATATTTATGGGCGACCTGCCTATCATGACTGCTACAGGTACCTTTGTTATTAATGGTGCGGAGCGAGTTATTGTAAGCCAGTTGGTGCGTTCTCCCGGAATCTATTATGAAATCGGACATGACAAGATTGGTAAGGAATTGTATTCCTGTACAGTTATTCCGAATAGAGGTGCATGGTTAGAGTATGAGACGGATTCTAACGATGTTTTCTCCGTGCGTGTAGATAGAACAAGAAAGGTTCCTGTAACTGTACTTATTCGTGCACTTGGTTACGGAACCAATGCTGAGATTATTGATCTCTTTGGTGAGGAGCCTAAGATTATGGCGAGTCTTGCCAAGGATACTTCTGATGATTATCAGTCAGGTCTTCTTGAATTATATAAGAAAATCAGACCGGGCGAGCCACTTTCGGTAGACAGCGCAGAGAGCCTTATCAATGCGATGTTCTTTGATCCGAGAAGATATGACCTTGCCAAGGTTGGACGTTATAAATTTAACAAGAAACTCAATCTTCGCAATCGTATTGCAGGTCATACACTTGCAGACGATGTTGTTGATGCGTCAACAGGTGAGATTCTCGCAGAGGCAGGAACTACTCTTACAAAGGATCAGGCTCTTGACATTCAGAATGCCGCTGTACCGTTCGTATGGTTACAGTGTGGAGAGAGAAGAGTTAAGGTTCTCTCTAATATGATGGTAGACATCACAAAGCATGTTAATATTACGGCAGAGGAGGCAAGAGAACTCGGCGTTACCGAGAGCGTATTCTATCCTGTGCTTTCACAGATACTTGCAGAGAACAGCAATCTTGACGATATCAAGGATGCTATCCGCAAGAATATTGGCGACCTTATTCCTAAGCATATTACTATAGAGGATATTATGGCTTCAATCAACTATAATATGCATCTTGAGTATGGCGTAGGAAGCAAGGATGACATCGACCACTTAGGAAACAGACGTATCCGTGCTGTCGGTGAGCTTTTACAGAATCAGTACAGAATCGGTCTTTCAAGAATGGAGCGTGTTGTAAGAGAGAGAATGACGACACAGGATCTTGAGGGAGTGACAGCTCAGACACTTATTAATATTAAGCCTGTGACAGCGGCTGTTAAGGAGTTCTTCGGAAGTTCACAGTTGTCACAGTTCATGGATCAGAACAACCCGCTCTCTGAGATTACTCATAAGAGAAGACTCTCAGCGTTAGGACCTGGTGGTCTTTCAAGAGACCGTGCCGGATTCGAGGTTCGAGATGTTCACTATACTCACTATGGAAGAATGTGTCCTATCGAGACACCTGAAGGTCCTAACATCGGTCTTATCAACTCGCTTGCTGCTTATGCAAGAATCAACGAGTATGGTTTCGTAGAGGCTCCGTACAGAGTTGTAGACAAGACTGATCCTAAGAATCCTGTTGTAACAGATGAGGTTCGTTACCTCACTGCAGATGAAGAAGATAATTATTATGTAGCACAGGCTAATGCCGAGCTTGATGCGGAAGGACATTTTGTTAAGAATTCCGTATCAGGTCGTTTCAGAGAGGAGACTTCTGAGTTTGACAAGAGCAAGATTGATCTTATGGACGTGTCTCCTAAGATGGTATTCTCCGTTGCTACATCCATGATTCCTTTCCTTGAGAACGATGATGCTAACCGTGCCCTTATGGGTTCTAACATGCAGCGTCAGGCGGTTCCGCTTCTCACAACAGAAGCTCCTGTTGTCGGAACGGGAATGGAGCATAAGGCGGCAGTAGATTCAGGAATGTGTGTTGTGGCTAAGAATGCAGGTCTTGTAGAGCTTGCTACATCAAGAGAGATTGTAATAAAGTGCAACGACGGAAAGAGAGACACATATCGTCTTACCAAGTTCGCACGAAGCAACCAGAGTAACTGCTATAATCAGAAGCCTATAGTTACCAAGGGCGATGTGGTTGAGAAGGGACAGGTTATTGCGGATGGTCCTTCAACCTCTAACGGTGAAATTGCTCTCGGTAAGAACCCTCTCATCGGATTCATGACCTGGGAAGGTTACAATTACGAGGATGCCGTTTTACTCAGCGAGCGTCTTGTAATGGATGATGTATATACATCCGTTCATATAGAGGAATATGAGGCAGAGGCAAGAGACACTAAGCTCGGACCTGAGGAGATTACAAGGGATGTTCCGGGTGTCGGTGATGATGCACTCAAGGATCTTGATGATAGAGGTATTATCCGAATCGGTGCTGAGGTTCGTGCCGGAGATATTCTTGTAGGCAAGGTTACTCCTAAGGGCGAGACAGAGCTTACTGCTGAGGAGAGACTTCTCCGTGCTATTTTCGGTGAGAAGGCAAGAGAGGTAAGGGATACATCACTTAAGGTTCCTCATGGTGAGTATGGTATTATTGTTGATGCTAAGGTATTTACAAGAGAGAATGGCGACGAGCTCTCACCTGGCGTAAATCAGTCTGTACGTATCTATATCGCACAGAAGAGAAAGATTTCCGTCGGTGATAAGATGGCCGGCCGTCATGGTAACAAGGGTGTCGTTTCAAGAATTCTTCCTGTTGAGGATATGCCATTCCTTCCTAACGGTCGTCCTCTTGATATCGTACTTAACCCACTGGGCGTGCCTTCACGAATGAATATCGGACAGGTGCTTGAGATTCATTTAAGCCTTGCTGCAAAGGCACTCGGCTTTAACGTATCTACTCCTGTATTTGAGGGAGCTGACGAGAAGGCCATTATGGATACACTTGATCTTGCAAATGATTATGTAAATATGGAGTGGGAAGACTTCAAGGAGAAGCATAAGGATGACGTTAACGAAGGCGTTATGCAGTATCTTGGAGAACATCTTGACCACAGAAAAGAATGGAAGGGTGTTCCTATTTCCAGAGATGGTAAGGTAAGATTAAGAGACGGTAGAACCGGAGAGTACTTTGACAGTCCGGTTACAATCGGACACATGCACTACCTGAAGCTCCATCACTTGGTTGACGATAAGATTCATGCACGTTCGACAGGTCCTTACTCACTTGTTACACAGCAGCCACTCGGTGGTAAAGCACAATTCGGTGGACAGCGTTTCGGAGAGATGGAGGTATGGGCACTTGAGGCTTATGGTGCATCATACACACTTCAGGAGATTCTTACTGTTAAGTCCGATGATGTTGTGGGACGTGTTAAGACTTACGAAGCAATTATAAAGGGCGACAACATCCCTGAACCGGGTATTCCGGAGTCCTTCAAGGTATTACTCGAAGAGCTCAGATCTCTTGCTCTTGATGTTAAGGTTCTCGATGAGAATGGCGAGGAGGTTAACATTCAGGAGAACATCATTGGTGCTGATGAGGCTCCGTCATTTGATGAGCTTAAGGATTTCAAGTATGATGATGGCGATTTGGGTGATTTCGGTTACCAGAAGCAGGAATTTGTTGATGGAGAATTATCTAACGTCGATGATGATGACATGGACGATGCGGATTTTGGCGATGATATAGATTTCTCCGATGATGAAGAATAATAGAAGGGAGTTCCTAAAATGCCAGAGACAGTGAATAATGATTCATATCAGCCGATAACATTTGACTCAATCAGAATCGGACTTGCATCAACAGAGAAGATTCTTGAGTGGTCACATGGCGAGGTAACTAAGCCTGAGACTATCAATTACAGAACACTTAAGCCGGAGCGTGACGGTCTGTTCTGTGAGAGAATCTTTGGACCAATGAAGGATTGGGAATGTCATTGTGGTAAGTATAAGAAGATTAGATATAAGGGCATTGTCTGCGACCGTTGTGGTGTTGAGGTTACTAAGGCAAGTGTTCGTAGAGAGCGTATGGGACACATTCAGCTCGCAGCTCCTGTGTCACATATCTGGTATTTCAAGGGTATCCCAAGCCGTATGGGATTAATCCTTGATTTATCACCAAGAGTTCTTGAGAAGGTTCTTTACTTTGTTTCTTATATTGTACTTGATCCGGGAACAACCACTTTGTCATATAAGCAGGTGCTTTCCGAGAAGGAATATAATGATGCATGTGAGCAGTTTGGCAGTGACTCCTTCCGTGTCGGTATGGGCGCGGAGGCAGTCAAGGAGTTGCTTGAGGCAATAGATCTTGAGAAGGATTCAGAAGAGTTAAAGGCAGAGCTTGTCGACGCTTCAGGACAGAAGAGAGCAAGAATTGTCAAGAGACTCGAGGTTGTTGAGGCTTTCAGAGAGTCAGGCAACAAGCCATCATGGATGATAATGGATGTAGTTCCGGTTATTCCACCGGATCTTCGTCCTATGGTTCAGCTTGACGGTGGAAGATTCGCCACATCTGACCTTAATGACTTATACAGAAGAATTATTAACCGTAACAACCGTCTTGCAAGACTTATGGAGCTTGGTGCTCCTGATATCATTGTAAGAAACGAGAAGAGAATGCTTCAGGAGGCTGTTGATTCACTTATCGATAACGGAAGAAGAGGCCGTCCTGTAACGGGACCGGGCAACAGAGCTCTTAAGTCCTTATCGGATATGTTAAAGGGTAAGCAGGGACGTTTCCGTCAGAACCTTCTTGGTAAGCGTGTTGACTACTCAGGACGTTCGGTTATCGTCGTTGGACCTGAACTTAAGATTTATCAGTGCGGTCTCCCTAAAGAGATGGCTATTGAGCTTTTCAAGCCTTTCGTTATGAAGGAGCTTGTTGCCAATGGTACAGCACATAACATTAAGAATGCCAAGAAGATGGTTGAGAAGCTTCAGACAGAGGTATGGGACGTTCTTGAGGACGTTATCAAGGAGCATCCTGTTATGCTTAACCGTGCGCCTACACTTCATAGACTTGGTATTCAGGCATTCGAGCCGATTCTTGTTGAAGGTAAGGCTATCAAGCTTCATCCACTCGTATGTACAGCGTTCAATGCTGACTTCGATGGTGACCAGATGGCTGTACATCTTCCACTTTCAGTTGAGGCTCAGGCAGAGTGCAGATTCCTTCTGCTCTCACCTAACAACCTGTTAAAGCCTTCAGATGGTGGTCCTGTTGCCGTTCCTTCACAGGATATGGTACTTGGTATCTACTATCTCACACAGGAGAGAGGTACATCCGTAGGTGATGCGACTCCGGCACTTGGAGAGGGCAAGGCATTCAAGAGCATTAACGAGGCTATTCTTGCATACGAGAATCAGGCACTTACACTTCATTCAAGAATTAAGGTATATGTTGAAAAGCAGATGCCGGACGGAACGGTTAAGAGCGGAATCGTTGAGTCAACACTCGGACGATTCATCTTTAACGAGATTCTTCCACAGGACTTAGGATTTGTGGACAGAAGCATTCCTGAGAATGAGCTTAAGCTTGAGGTTGATTTCCATGTAGGAAAGAAGGGCTTAAAGCAGATTCTTGAGAAGGTTATCAATACTCATGGTGCAACTAAGACAGCAGAGGTTCTTGACAGCATTAAGGCTATGGGCTACAAGTACTCAACAAGAGCATCCATGACCGTATCCATTTCGGATATGACCGTCCCTGCCCAAAAGAAGCAGATGCTTTCAGAGGCAGAGGCGACCGTTGAGAAGATTATGAAGAACTTCCGTCGTGGTCTTATCACAGAGGAAGAGCGTTACAAGGAAGTTGTGGAGACATGGAAAAAGACCGATGAGGAACTCACCGATGCACTTTTGTCAGGTCTTGATAAATACAATAACATCTTTATGATGGCTGATTCCGGAGCCCGTGGTTCCAATCAGCAGATTAAGCAGTTAGCAGGTATGCGTGGACTCATGGCAGATACATCAGGACGTACCATTGAGCTCCCTATCAAGTCTAACTTCCGTGAAGGTCTTGATGTACTCGAGTACTTCATCTCCGCCCACGGTGCCAGAAAGGGTATGTCCGATACCGCCCTTAGAACAGCGGATTCAGGATACCTTACAAGACGTCTCGTAGATGTATCTCAGGAGCTTATCATCCGTGAGGTTGACTGTGCTGAGAACAGAGATGAGATTCCAGGCATGGATGTCAGAGCATTTATGGACGGCAAGGAAGAGATTGAGAGCCTCAAGTCAAGAATTACGGGCAGATACCTTGCAGAGGATGTTATTGACCCTGCTACAGGTGAGGTCGTTGTGGCTGCTAACCATATGGTTACGCCTAAGCGTGCTGCTGCCATTGTTAAGACAGGTGTTGAGCATATTAAAATCAGAACAGTTCTTACATGTAAGTCGCATTCAGGTATCTGTGCTAAGTGCTACGGTGCTAACATGGCTACAGGTCAGGCAGTACAGGTCGGCGAGGCTGTAGGTATTATAGCAGCTCAGTCAATCGGTGAGCCTGGTACACAGCTTACGATGAGAACATTCCACAGCGGTGGTGTTGCCGGTGATGATATCACACAGGGTCTTCCTAGAGTTGAGGAGCTTTTCGAGGCTCGTAAGCCAAAGGGACTTGCAATCATTGCTGAGTTTGCCGGTGTTGCGAAGATTAACGACACTAAGAAGAAGAGAGAAATCGTCATCACAGATAATGAGACAGGTAACTCCAAGTCATACTTCATTCCGTTTAATTCAAGAATTAAGCCGGATATTGAGGATGGCAAGTACATTGAAGCCGGAGACGAGCTTACGGAAGGTAGTGTTAATCCACATGATATCCTTAAGATTAAGGGACCGCGTGCGGTTCAGGATTATCTCCTTCGCGAAGTACAGCGAGTTTACAGACTTCAGGGTGTTGAAATCAATGATAAGCATATTGAGGTCATCGTGCGCCAGATGCTCAAGAAGGTCAGAATAGAGACTCCTGGTGATTCAGAGTACCTTCCGGGTATGACGGCTGATACGCTCGAGTTCAATGAGACAAATGAGCAGTTAGAGGCAGAGGGAAAGGAGCCTGCAACAGCGACACAGATACTTCTTGGTATCACAAAGTCGTCTCTTGCAACCAACTCCTTCTTATCGGCAGCTTCCTTCCAGGAGACAACAAAGGTTCTCACCGAGGCAGCTATCAATGGCAAGGTTGACCCACTCATCGGTCTTAAGGAGAACGTTATAATCGGTAAGCTGATTCCGGCAGGAACAGGTATGAAGAGATATCGTTCAGTTAAGCTTACAACTGATGAAGTAGAAGAACTTAATGTATCTGAGGATGGAGAATTTTCTGTCGGTGAGGATACAGACATGGTAGAGGTTAACGGGACAGTAGGCTCTGAGGAATAGAACTAATAAAGATTTTATCGGATGAAGGGGCATCTTTATGTAAAGTGCCCCTTTTTCTGTTGTAAAACCGGTTATTTTTCGACTTTAATAATGAAATTGTGATAAATATCTGGCATACTTAAACAAAAAAAGGAGGATAAAACCGTGAAGAGTATAAGAATGAAGCTTATAACGTATTTTCTTGTGGTTATACTTTGTGTATGTCTTATAACAGGAGTTGTTGTGACTGCCACGACTAAGAGTGTGCTTAAAAATAATATTGAGCTTACAAGTTCGCAGACAGTAACAGAGACCCTGAAGGGTTTCCAGACATATTTAAGAACCATGAGCCAGCCGGTTGATTTAGTAACGAGAAAAAATGAAGTAAAACATCTTGAGGACAAGGGCGTATTTGAGGACAATGTAGCAACAATACAGGACGCGCTTATTGCTTCGCTCAAGGTGGTAGACAGCCCGGTGCGCTGTTATTATTCTACAGCCAACGGCTACTATATGGAAGGTCATCTTGAGACGATTGACGGAAAAGTAAAGGGAATCAAGACATTTGAGGAGAATGTAGACAATACGGGAAAACAGTGGTACACGGATTGTCAGAACAGCAAGAAGCGTGCAGGTGTATTTGCCACATTTACAGGGCCTTATGCAGATCCGCAGACAGGCGGACAGATAATAACCATAGCGCAGGAAATAAGAATTGACGATCAGAATTATGGCGTAGTTGCTCTCGATGTTGCATTTTCTGCACTCGAGGATTATGTACAGAACATCAGCCTTTTGAGCACAGGATATGTGCTTGTTGCGGATAAGGATGGTAAGATAGTAATTGACAATGAGAAGGACACAATCGCAGATGGAGATGTGAGCGGATTTAACTTTTGGAAGGAAGCGTCATCCGGCGAGGACACCAGCTTTGTTGAGAATGTTAATGGACACAGGTGGTACATATCGGTGCTTTCAGATGAGATTACAGGCTGGAAGCTTCTTGGCATTGTAAGCGAGGATGAGAACAATACAAGTATCAAGGCAATAAGCTCCGGAATTGGTGGAGCGGCTGTTTTCAGCGGTATTCTCGGAATAGTTATCGCAGTTCTTGTAGCAGTAAGCATGTCGAGAGAGGTTAAGAAAGTTCAACTTGCAATGCAGAAGGTTGCAGAGGGTGATCTTACTCAGAATATAGCAGCAAAACGTAAGGATGAGCTTGGACAGCTTCAGAACAGCTTCAACGATATGACGGTTCAGATATCGGGACTTATAAAGGATGTGGATGACAGGTCAAAGAATATTGTTGATGTGGCAGGGAACATTTCAACAATAACTGAGGAGACCAAGACAAATACCAATATGGTCATGGAAGCTATACATAACATTGCACTTGGAGCCACGGATCAGGCAGAAAGTACACAGCAGGCAGTTAACGAGGTTGAGAATCTCGCGCAGAGCCTTAATGATACAAAGACTCACGTTGATAGTATAAATGAAATGTCCAATGAAACCGGAAAGCTCAGTGAGCAGGGTAAGCAGATGGTAAATCTTCTTATTGATAAGTCGGGACAGACAATGGACAAGTCAAAGACAACGATGCAGGTTATGAACGAGGTTATGGCGAGTGTGGATAAGATTAATTATATTTCAGATGCCATAGCCGATATAACAAGTCAGACAAATCTTCTCTCACTCAATGCAAGCATCGAGGCGGCAAGAGCGGGTGATGCGGGAAGAGGCTTTGCGGTAGTTGCCGATGAAATCAGACAGCTCGCTGACCAGTCAAGACAGTCAACCGATGAAATCAAGGCCATTATCAGCGAGGTTGTAAATAAGGCAACGGAAGCTGAGCAGGCAATGAAGGAGAACAATGACCTCATCAATGAACAGCAGGATGCCATAAATGATACTCAGAAGCTCTTTGAGAAAATTTCGGCATCTATAGAGAATCTGATAAACGGTCTTGCGGAGGTTGCAGAGCTTAACGGCAGGATGGAAGAAAATAAAGAGGCTGTTGTCGGTGAGATGTCAAGCATTGCGTCCGTTTCCGAAGAGTCTGCTGCTGCATCCGAAGAGGTAAATGCGTCGGTTGATCAGGTTAATAATACGATGGAAGATATTGTCAAGTATACCAATGAGCTTAACAGTATAGCCGGAGAACTCGAAAATGCTATTGAACACTTTAAATTATAAGGTTTTTAGGCATTATTTTAATCAAAAATTTGCTATAAAAAGTATTGACAAGCCAAAAGAAAATTGATATTCTAATAGAGCGTGCGAAAAACGACGTGTTTTTTGTGCGCTCTAAGACTTTCGATACGAAAGCAACCAAGTTACATTATTCTAATCAGGAGGTGAAAAAAGAATGCCTACATTTAATCAGTTAGTTAAGAAGGGTAGACAGACATCAGTTAAGAAGTCAACTGCACCGGCTCTTTTAAAGAGCTACAACTCTTTACAGAAGAAGAGTGTTGATGCAGCAGCTCCACAGAAGAGAGGTGTTTGTACAGCAGTTAAGACTGCTACACCTAAGAAGCCTAACTCAGCTCTCAGAAAGATTGCCAGAGTTCGTCTTTCAAACGGAATCGAGGTTACAAGCTACATTCCGGGCGAAGGTCACAATCTTCAGGAGCATAGCGTAGTTCTTATCAGAGGTGGTAGAGTAAAGGACCTTCCGGGTACAAGATATCACATCGTAAGAGGTACATTAGATACCGCTGGCGTAGCTAAGAGAAGACAGGCTCGTTCCAAGTATGGTGCTAAGAGACCTAAGGACGCTAAATAAGTAATATTTGCAGATAAGTGCGGGATTAGAATATTGTACCTGTAGGTTGCAGGATTAATAGATAATTGCCAGCACGTAACACAGAAGCATAATGCCGGGAGCATGAGTGCTTCAGGGCAGCAATGCTTATGCAAATGTGAGTACCGATGAATTAAATTTTTTTAAGGAGGGAAGAATCGTGCCACGTAAAGGACATACTCAGAAGAGAGAAGTATTAGCAGATCCATTGTACAACAATAAAGTGGTTACTAAGCTTGTCAATAACATCATGTTAGACGGCAAGAAGGGCGTAGCTCAGAAGATTGTTTACGGTGCATTTGCACAGGTTGAGGAGAAGACCGGCAAGCCGGCGCTTGAGGTTTTCGAGGAGGCCATGAACAACGTAATGCCATTACTCGAGGTAAAGGCAAGACGTATCGGTGGTGCCACATATCAGGTACCTATCGAGGTAAGACCGGAGAGAAGACAGGCTCTTGGACTTCGCTGGCTTACAATGTTCTCACGTAAGAGAGGCGAGAAGACAATGGAAGACAGACTTGCCGGTGAGATCATGGATGCAGCTAACAATACCGGTTCAGCTGTTAAGAGAAAAGAAGACATGCACAAGATGGCAGAGGCAAACAAGGCTTTTGCTCATTACAGATTCTAATTAGGAGGACAAACCTTTGGCTGGAAGAGAATATCCATTAGAGAGAACCAGAAACATTGGTATTATGGCTCATATTGATGCTGGTAAGACAACAACAACAGAGCGTATTCTTTACTATACCGGTGTTAACTATAAGATTGGTGATACTCATGAAGGTACTGCTACCATGGACTGGATGGCACAGGAGCAGGAGAGAGGTATCACGATCACATCTGCAGCTACAACATGTCACTGGACCTTAGAGAAGGAAACTAAGCCAATGCCGGGTGCGTTAGAGCATCGTATCAACATCATCGATACTCCGGGACACGTAGACTTCACAGTAGAAGTTGAGCGTTCTCTCCGTGTACTTGATGGTGCGGTAGGCGTTTTCTGTGCTAAGGGTGGTGTTGAGCCACAGTCAGAGAATGTATGGCGTCAGGCTGACACATACAATGTACCGAGAATGGCATTCATCAATAAGATGGATATCCTTGGTGCTAACTTCTATGCATGCGTAGACCAGATTAAGAATCGTTTAAAGAAGAATGCAATCTGCCTTCAGTTACCTATCGGTAAGGAGGATGAGTTCAAGGGAATTATCGACCTTTTCGAGATGAAGTCTTATATCTACAATGATGAGAAGGGTGATAACATAACTGTTGGACCAATTCCTGCTGATATGGAGGAGGATGCAGAGCTTTATCGTACAGAGCTTGTAGAGAAGATCTGTGAGCTTGACGATGATCTCATGATGCAGTATCTTGATGGCGAGGAGCCATCTGTAGAGGAACTCAAGAAGGCATTAAGAAAGGCAACATGTGAGTGCCGTGCTATTCCTGTATGCTGTGGTTCAGCTTACAAGAATAAGGGTGTTCAGAAGCTTCTCGATGCAGTTATCGAGTATATGCCGTCACCACTCGATGTACCTGCTATCAAGGGCGTTGACCTTGATGGTAACGAGGTAGAGAGAAAGTCATCTGATGATGAGCCGTTCGCTGCTCTTGCATTCAAGATTATGGCTGACCCATTCGTTGGTAAGCTTGCATTCATCAGAGTATATTCAGGTACTATGAACTCAGGTTCTTATGTACTTAACGCAACTAAGGACAAGAAGGAGCGTGTTGGACGTATCCTTCAGATGCATGCTAATAAGAGACAGGAGCTTGATAAGGTATATTCAGGAGATATCGCAGCCGCTGTTGGACTTAAGTTCACAACGACAGGTGATACAATCTGTGACGAGCAGAATCCGGTTATCCTTGAGTCTATGGAGTTCCCTGAGCCTGTTATCGAGCTTGCAATCGAGCCTAAGACAAAGGATGCTCAGGGTAAGATGGGTGAGGCTTTAGCAAAGCTTGCTGAAGAGGATCCTACATTCAGAGCACATACAGATAAGGAAACAGGACAGACAATCATCGCCGGAATGGGTGAGCTTCATCTTGAAATCATCGTAGACAGACTTCTTCGTGAGTTTAAGGTAGAGGCTAACGTTGGTGCACCTCAGGTTGCATACAAGGAGACAATCACTAAGGCTGTTGATGTTGATTCTAAGTACGCTAAGCAGTCCGGCGGTCGTGGACAGTACGGACATTGTAAGGTTCACTTCAGACCAATGGATCCGAATGGCGAGGAGACATTCAAGTTCACTTCATCAGTTGTCGGTGGTGCTATTCCTAAGGAATACATCCCTGCTGTTGGCGAGGGTATTGAGGAGGCTACAAAGGCCGGTATCATTGCAGGATTCCCTGTACTTGGTGTAGAGGCTGATGTATACGATGGTTCCTACCATGAAGTCGATTCATCCGAGATGGCATTCCATATCGCTGGTTCCATGGCATTCAAGGATGCTATGGCAAAGGCTAACCCTGTTCTTCTTGAGCCTATCATGAAGGTTGAGGTTACTATGCCTGAGGAGTACATGGGAGATGTAATCGGAAGCCTTAACGCTAAGCGTGGTCAGATCCAGAGCATGGACGATATCGGCGGCGGTAAGATGGTAACAGCTATGGTGCCACTTGCTGAGATGTTCGGTTACTCCACAGAGCTTCGTTCTTCTACTCAGGGACGTGGTAACTACTCCATGTTCTTCGAGAGATATGAGCAGGTTCCAAAGAACGTTCAGGAGAAGGTTGTTGCAGCACATTCCGGAAAGTAATTTTTGTTACAGCAGGGTAAGCTGTGAAGCCTGATTTTGGCAGAATAACTTATTTTTAGAAATAAAAATGATGTTTATAACAGGTTTTAACCCAATGAGTGGTGCAAAAGTGCCATTTATTGGGCTAAACTTGAAAAAAAGAGTTGAAAATATTTCTTTTATGAAATATAATAAAAAAAGCTGATTATTCCCATAAGGGAGCATTTTTAAGGAGGACATTCAAAATGGCAAAGGCTAAATTTGACAGAACTAAGCCACATTGTAACATTGGTACAATCGGACACGTAGATCACGGTAAGACAACTTTAACAGCTGCTATCACTAAGGTTTTAGCTGAGAGAGTTCCTGGTAACGAGAAGGTAGATTTCGAGAACATCGATAAGGCTCCAGAGGAGAGAGAAAGAGGTATCACAATTTCTACAGCTCACGTTGAGTACCAGACAGAGAAGAGACATTATGCACACGTTGACTGCCCAGGCCATGCTGACTATGTAAAGAACATGATCACAGGTGCTGCTCAGATGGACGGCGCTATCCTTGTAGTTGCTGCTACTGACGGTGTTATGGCTCAGACAAAGGAGCACATCCTTCTTTCACGTCAGGTAGGCGTTCCTTACATCGTTGTATTCATGAACAAGTGTGATATGGTTGACGATGAGGAGCTTCTTGAGTTAGTTGAGATGGAGATCACAGAGCAGCTTGAGGAGTATGACTTCACAGGTTGTCCTATCATTAAGGGTTCTGCTCTTAAGGCTCTTGAGGATCCAATGGGACCTTGGGGCGATAAGATCATGGAGCTTATGGATACAGTTGATAGCTATATCCCGGATCCACAGCGTGCTACAGACAAGCCATTCCTTATGCCAATCGAGGATATCTTCACAATCACAGGCCGTGGTACAGTTGCTACAGGTAGAGTTGAGCGTGGTGTTCTTCATGTTAATGAGGAAGTTGAGATCGTTGGTATCCATGAGGATAAGAAGAAGACAGTTGTTACCGGTATCGAGATGTTCCGTAAGCTTCTTGATGAGGCTCAGGCTGGTGATAACATCGGTGCTCTTCTTCGTGGTATCCAGAGAACAGAGATCCAGAGAGGACAGGTTCTTGCAAAGCCGGGTACTGTAACTTGCCATAAGAAGTTTACAGCTCAGGTTTACGTTTTAACAAAGGAAGAGGGTGGACGTCATACACCTTTCTTCAACAACTATCGTCCACAGTTCTACTTCAGAACAACAGACGTTACAGGTGTTTGTGAGCTTCCAGCCGGCACAGAGATGTGCATGCCTGGTGATAATGTTGAGATGACAATTGAGCTCATCCATCCAATCGCTATGGAGCAGGGTCTTACTTTCGCTATCCGTGAGGGTGGTAGAACAGTAGGTTCAGGCCGTGTTGCTACAGTTATCGAGTAATCTTTGATTTAGTATCATAGAGACTTAAACTATTAACCGCAATTCCTCATTTTATGAGGAGTTGCGGTTCTTTTTTGTCTAAAGAAGATTAGCGAACGCAAAAGAAACCCATGGTGGACGAAAAAATGGAGAGATTCTGAAGAACAATTTGGTATGAAAAAGCACGGTTTTTACCAAAAATGTGATACGAATCTGCAACATTTTCTTCGGGAAAAGTAAAATAATAGGTAAAATACCCATAAAATGAGTCACAAAACGGCAAAAATCGTAATATATAAGTTTCTAAACATGACCAAATCTGATCGTGAGGGTGGTAGAACAGTAGGTTCAGGCCGTGCATTCCGAGTGTGCTTCTCGATGTATTTCTTTAATACAGATGACAAAGGAAAACAGCAGCTTTATGTTTTAGCTGCTGTTTCGATACTTCTATAAATTCTATAAGTTTCAGCGACTCACCCTTCAAGCATTCCAAGGCAGTCATCAAGTGTAGTAGTTACCCAGTCAATATCACATTCCTTAAAGGCCATAGGCGGGCGGAGCTTTAAGACATTTCCGTAAGGACCTGCAACCGATGTAAGAACATGATTGTCGCGGAGAAGCTCAATCATGTCGAGAGCCTTTGACTGGTCAGGTGTCTTTTTGCCGTCGTTCTTGGTGAGTTCGAAGCCGATGAACAATCCGGCACCTCGCACATCGCCGACAGATTCAGGATGGCGCGCCATTACCTCTCTGAGGGAGGACAGGAGCTTGGCACCTACCGTTTTACAGTGTTCCTGAAGGTGTTCCTCTTTGATTACCGACAGAACAGCCTGCGCTGCCGCAATGGATACCGGATTACCGCCGAACGTGTTGAAGTATGGGAGCTTATCGCTGAATGCAGCGAGAACTTCATGGCGGGCTGCAAGGGCAGATACAGGAATGCCGTTGCCCATCGGCTTCCCCATTGTCACCATATCAGGAATTATGCCGTGGCGGGCAAAGCCCCAGAAGGCATCTCCGGTACGCGCAAATCCCGGCTGAACCTCATCAGCGATAAACATGCCGCTGTTTCGGTGAACAACGTCAACAGCAGCTTTCACATAGCCGACAGGGTCAGGATGTACACCGTCTGAGGAGAAGATGGAATCAGCAAGGAAACAGGAAAATTTGTAGCCGGCTGCATTGAGCTCATCAATCTTTGACTGCATTTCGTCGGCATACCATTTTATGAATTCATCGGGTGTTCCGCCGTGACGGAAGTAATCAGGGGTTGGAATCAGTCTGACATTAGGAAGAAGCGGCTGCTCACTTCCGAGAGCGGGTGAACAGCCTGAAGTAAGAGCACTTGTGCCGTGATAGGCTTCCTGGGATACAATTATTCCGGTACCACCGGTGTATTCCTGTGCCACGCGCAGAGCAAGGTCATTTGCCTCTGAGCCTGTACACATGAACATAATCTTGTCTATCTCATCAGGAAGCATGGCGAGTATATCTTCGCTGTACCGAATAATACGCTCATGGAGATAGCGTGTATGGGTATTAAGCATTTTCATCTGCTCATTGACTGCATTTATTACTGCAGGATGGCAATGTCCGATTCCTGCAACATTATTGTACATGTCAAGATACTTGGTTCCGGCTGCATCCCACAGATATGCGCCTTCGCCGCGAACCAGATTGACAGGCTTACGGTAAAAGAGTCTGTACGCACCGCCCATATACTTTTCACGGCGCTCAATCAAATCCTTTGTGGATGAATCAAGGAGAGATATATTGTTGCTGCTGTAACTGTTAGTGTCCATAATACTTGAACGTGTTGCCATATATTGTACACCTCCGATTTTATTAAAGTAATGAAGAGTAACTATTTTATCTCTTCAATATAGTGAATGGCATCAATTTGATATAATTGATTAATTATCTTTTCGTGGCTCTGTCTCTTGTGCAGGTCAAGCTTGGCAGATATGACGGCATCTTTTCCCTGTAATGCCTGTCTTTTCTGCTTCTCTATTGTGGAGATATGAAAATTGTTGTCCTGTACGAACCGGTAGATTGCCTGAACCCCACATTCTTTGTCGACCTCCATGTACAGAAGTATGCCTCGCGAATTTTCCTCTACATGGTGACTCAAAAAGGTGAGTATGGTCATGACGAAGATGACGAGAACAAACGCTATGAGGGCACAGAATATGTAGCCGGAGCCGATGGCTATTCCGAGGCATGCTGTTGTCCATAGACCTGCAGCGGTGGTAAGACCCTTGACATAGCTTTTTCCGGTGACTATGATTGTGCCTACACCAAGAAAGCCTATGCCACTTATAACCTGGGCGGCAAGCCTTGCGGGGTCTCCCGTACCATAATGAAGCACAAGATATTCGTCCGTTATCATGACGAGAGACGAACCAAGACATACCAGGGCGAAGGTTCGTGCTCCCGCAGGCTGTCCGTGAGTTCCGCGCTCCAGACCTACAAGTCCGCCAAGCAGGGTTGCCAGAAAAAGCCTTATGCATATAGACAGAGCATTAAAATCCTGTATGTAAATCAAGAATTTCATGCTTTTTCAACTCCGTTTCCGCTGCAGTATCTTATAATGCATTATTACCGCGTTCGCCTGTACGGATACGGATGTATTCTTCGACATTGTATATGGCAATCTTTCCGTCGCCGTACTGTCCGGTATTTACTTCCTCAAGAATCTTATCAACAACTTTATCTACAATTTCGTCAGCCACGATGGTCTCAATCTTAATCTTTGGGAGGAAACCGATTTTATATTCGTTTCCGTTATATGACTTGATTGTGCCGTTCTGTTTGCCATAGCCCATGGTGGTTACAAAGTTCATTCCGTTGATTCCGTTGTCATCGAGAATCGTCTTGACGATCTCAAGCTTTTCAGGTTTGATAATAATTTCGAGTTTCTTCATAATGATATACCTCCTGTTTATTTTTGTTATATGAATTCCATTGAAAAATGGAACATATCACCTCTGGCGCGTACCTTAAAGTACTCAATTGCACCCATGTCAGTTACAACAAATACATTTTCCTGTTGAAGAATCGGCATATTGTCCGAGATATTCAGAAGCTCAATTTCCTTACGGGTTGGGAGGGAAGCTTCGAGGTGAACCCATGTACATACCGGATGTGGAAAATGATATACATTAAGGAAAATATTGTTGGTTCCCTTGAAATTGTCTGTATGCTTTTCAAGCTCAGGTACGAACTTGGCAGGTATTACCGACAGACATACAGCTAAGCCATGTCCGCTGATGGTACGGAGCTGGCGCAGATAATATACCGGCTCGCCGGGCGCAATCTTCAGCATCTCACAGTCCTTATGTGTGGGTGACTTAAGCTCAACTGATAGAATTATGCTGCCGAAGTTGCGTGTCCCGTTGTTGAGTATTTCGGAAAAGCCAAGGGAATTGTCATGCCGGTATACGAGTGGCTGAGGTCGGGCAGATACGAAAAAGCCCTTACCCTTTTGGGAGTAGATAATCCCTTGAGCCTTAAGTGTTGCCAAAGCACTTCGGACGGTATTTCTGTTGGTTGAGAAGGCTTCCGTGAGGAAGCTTTCGGAAGGGAGCTTGTCATTTTCCTTTAATTCGTTCTCTCTTATATAGCTTCTTATATAGGAAATGATTTCCCTGCGTGTTGCTTCTATATTCGTATTATTTTCAATGTTCATATAACAGGTACCTTTCTTTTCTTCCGGATTATCTGCAATTTAACATGGTACCAAGTTACCGTCAATAAATAATTGCTAAAATTAAGAAATTTATAGAATATATACAATATTCTCGTCCACTTTGATTAAAAAATATAAAAGATCAACAATCTTAGACTTTTTATTCAAAAATAATTGACTACAAGTTGGTACCAAGCTACAATAACTAACAAGTTGAAAACAAGGGCGTTTTCCAAGCAGGATTGGAAAGCGTCCTTTTTCTTTGCGATAAAGAAGGAGGTAATGATATGGATAACTATAATGCAGAAAGAAAGCCTGATGCCGGGAGTACCTTCTTGGAGCTTCGTCATATCAAAAAGACTTTCGGAAAGTTCACGGCACTTGACGATATCAATCTTACTATTAATAAAGGTGAGTTCGTGTGCCTGTTAGGACCTTCCGGCTGTGGCAAGACAACCTTGCTGAGAATTATCGCAGGGCTTGAGAGACCGACAGCAGGTCAGGTATATATAAATGGAAGCGATGCAACCAAGCTGCCACCGGGCAAGAGAAATTTCGGTATTGTGTTCCAGTCATATGCACTGTTTCCAAATATGACTGTCAGACAGAATGTAGCATTCGGACTTAAGAAGGAAAAACTGTCCAAGAAGGAAATGAACGAAAGAATAGAGAGTATTTTGAATCAGGTAAATCTCTTAGACCAGATAGACAAGTATCCGTCACAGCTTTCAGGCGGTCAGCAGCAGAGAATAGCTTTGGCAAGAGCATTGGTTGTATCTCCTGATTTTCTTCTGCTTGATGAGCCGTTGTCGGCACTGGATGCGAAAGTGCGCCAGAAGGTGCGTAAGGAGATAAGAGCACTTCAGCAGAGACTTGGCATCACAACCATAATGGTAACTCATGACCAGGAGGAAGCACTGACGATGGCAGATACAATAGTTGTTATGAATAATGCCTGTGTGATGCAGAAGGGAACTCCGGTGGAGATATATGATGAGCCGTGTAATCCGTTTGTTGCCGATTTTATCGGTTCAATCAATTTCTTCAGGGCAGACCTGCTCACAAGGGCTAATGTGACAACTGATAAAATGCTTGTTGAGGGACTTACCTCCGGGAGAAATGAGCTTAAGGCATGCAGACCGGAAAATATTGAGATAGTGGAGCCTAAATCGCTTAATTCGTTCAATGTTATCGTACATGATATAGAATTTCATGGCTATGGTTATCGACTGTGGCTTGATTTAGGTGAAGGTGGAGCTGCACCGCTCAACAATGATTTTATTTCCTTTGATTTGTCGACGGATAAGGTCAGCCGGCTCGGAATAAAAAAAGGTGATTCTATATCAATTCGATTCAAACGCGGTAAGCTGTGTTATTTCGGTGCTGACGGACATGCCGGTGTCGGCGGGGAGGTATAGTGCATATGGCAAATAAAAAGGTGCGGATTAAATCAATACACATAGGCAATCTTGTGCAGCGTATCATGATTATCATAATGTTTGCCTGGTTCCTGATTTTTCTGATAATGCCGATGATTATGATGTTCGGACAGATTTTTTCGGATAATCAGGGTAATTGGGTAGGTCTTAAGAACTTTGCAGACTATTTCAGCAATCCTCTTATGCTGTCTTCTATAGTACATTCGCTTACCGTGTCAATAGTTACGGCACTTGCGTCAACAGTTATTGGACTGTTGTATGCATATGGTGTTACAAGAACACGCATGAAGCTTAAAAAAATGTACCGTTATCTGGCATTGCTTCCTATATTTATACCGACAATGGTACACGGAATGGCGCTGATATATCTGTTCGGAAGGACGGGACTTATTACAACTAAGCTTGGAATAGATATAGGCTTGTACGGAAAAACCGGAATTATCATGGCACTCATTGTATATTGCCTGCCTCAAGCATATATGATACTGTCGGTTGCGCTTGACAGCGCTGATAACAGATTGTATGAAGCTGCGGAGGTCATGGATTCATCACCGTTAAGAACCTTTTTTAAGGTTACGCTACCGTCAATAAGATATGGACTTATCAACTCATTTATAGTGTGTTTCACAATGAGCTTTACGGATTTCGGAGCACCCGAGGTTGTGGGCGGCAGTTATTCTGTTCTCGCCACCGATATATACAGGCAGGTTGTGGGACAGCAGAAGATGTCAATGGGAGCGGTTGTAGGCGTAGTGCTCACAATCCCGGCGATGATTTCATTTATCATTGATATTGCAATGCAGAAAAAGAATGCAAGAAACGAACTTTCATCCAAGGCGGTTACATTTACACCTAAGGATTCCAAGGCGAGGGATATTTTCTATCAGGTATATTGCAGCATTATATCGCTGATATTCATTATACTGATTGCAACGGTTGCCCTGTCTGCGTTCGTGAAGGTATGGCCTTACAATATGTCGTTTACACTCAAGCATTTTGATTTTGGAGCAGCGCTTCACGGAACCGGAGTTATAAGCTTCGTAAACAGCCTTAAGCTGGCTTTCGGTGCAGCGTGCCTTGGAACAGTGCTTGTATTCTCATTCGCATACCTGATTGAGAAGGGCAGAACCATGAGAAAGCTGTGCGGATTCTGCCGATTCTTAGCCACGATGCCTATGGCTCTGCCGGGACTTGTTCTGGGACTTGGATATATCATGTTTTTTAACAAACCATGGATTGAGATTCCTTTCCTTAACATTGCTGTGTCGAACAGTTTTTCAGGACTATACGGAACCTTTACAATCATGATATGCTGTACAACAATTCACCTGTTTTCGGTTACATATGTGACTGCGGGTACGGCATTAAAGAAGCTTGACAGAGAGTATGAGAATGTTGCCGAATCAATGAGCATTCCTTTCTGGCAGGTATTTACAAGGGTATCACTCCCTATGTGCATCAATGCGGTGCTTGAAATATTCATGTATTTCTTTGTCAACTCGATGGTAACAGTGTCGGCAGTGGTATTTTTGTACACGGCACAGAGTAAGCCGGTATCCATAGCCATCCTCAATATGGATGACAATGGCGATTATGCCGCAGCAGCAGCTATGTCAATTCTCATCTTTTTAATAAATGTTGCAGTCCGCACAATTTATGAGTTCGTTAATGCAGTTCTTGTGAGAAGGCTTAACAGATGGAAAGGAGGTACAAAGTAGATTGTACGGAAGTTAAAATGAGGCAGAATTGAATTTCTAAGCGGATAAAAGAAGATGCGCCGTTATATTGCGGCAGAATGGAGGCTTTTATGAGGAGAAAAATAAGAAATTGTATAGCTTTGGCTATGTCGACAGCTCTTGTACTTGCATCGTTTACAGGATGCAGCGTGAAATCTACTAAAACAGATGAGGCTGCTCAGACAACGACAGCTTCAACATCAGCGGGCGGTGAAGCTGAGACAGGGACTACAAGTGCAGATGGAGGTACTGTTAAGGCGACAGAAGGCTCAATTACTGTATATACCGCTTTCGAGGATGACCAGATTGACAAGTATCTTGCTTCCTTTAAGGAGCTCTATCCGAATATTAATGTAGAAGTCATACGTGAGTCAACAGGAACTCTTATAGCCAAGGTTATAGCTGAGAAGGACAATCCGGTAGCTGATGTAATATGGGGAACTTCGGCTTCTGTTATGCTTCAGCTTGAACCTTATGGAATTATCAAGGGTTACAGACCGGAGGGTACAGAGCTTCTTGATTCGAGGTTCTATGACAGTAAGAATGAGGAGCCTCTTTGGACAGGCTGTGACGTGTATGAGACAGCTTTTCTTGTGAATACACAGGTATGTGAGGAAGCCGGTGTGCCGATACCTAAGTCATTTGAAGATCTGCTTGACCCTTGCTATGAAGGGATGATAGTAATGCCTGACCCGACATCATCAGGAACAGGTATGCTGACGGTCAATGGTATTTTACAGATTATGGGTGAAGAAAAGGGTTGGGAGTACATGGAAGCTCTTAATAAGAATATAGCTAACTATACAACCTCAGGTTCAAAGCCTGCTAAAATGGCGGCTGCCGGTGAGTGCGGAATCGGCATATCTTTCGGTTATCGCTGCGCAACTCTGCTTGCGGAGGGCTATCCTGTTGAGGTTGTATTCCCGGCAGAGGGCTGTGGCTGGGATGTTGAGGCCAACTGTCTGATTGCAAAGGATACAATCAATCCTGCAGCATATACATTTCTTGACTGGGCAATTTCCGATGTTGCCATGGAGAAGTATGCGACAGAGTATCCTATAACAGGCCGTGGCGTCATCGGGGATATTCCGGAGGGCTACAGTGAGACACCGCTTGAGAACCTCTGCGACTTAGACCTTGCACAGGCAGCAGCCAACAGAGATGCAATAATTGAGAAATTCACACCGTTCCTGTCAGGAAATGTACAGTAAAGGCTTACGGCACATAAATTAATAAAAGCTTATCGAAGGTCAATATCACGAGACAATATGTGGTGATATTGACCTTTTTCTCTATTTTATGTATTATGGTAATAGACAAAATTTTGGGAGGATAGTATGAGACAAAACTTGGGTAGATTCAGCAAAAAGCTATTGGCTGTGGCACTTTGTGTGAGCCTTAGTGCAGGCGCACTGGCGGGGTGCAGCAATAAGGAGAGTGCGGGAAATAACAGCACGGAGGACAGCCGGTCGGACGGCGGGAGTCAGAGCACCGATGCACAGCAGGAGACGACAACACAGTTTCCGGATATTGAGAGAAAGACGGCGGACGAGATTGAGATTAATCCGGAAGTGATTGACGTGACGACGTTTGCGTTGCCGGACGGACCGGAGGAGTCGGGCGTATTTGTTCAGCCGATAGCGGATATTTCCGATGACTTTATAAGAGGAATGGATGCCTCCGCGGTGTTGGCTGTGGAGAACAGCGGTGCGAAGTATTATGGATTTGACGGCGAGGAGCAGGACGTGTTCAAGACGCTTGCTGAGGCGGGTGTCAACTACATAAGATTGCGTGTATGGAATGACCCATACGATGAGAACGGAAACGGCTATGGCGGTGGAAATAACGATGTTGCCACAGCTATCGAGCTTGGTAAGAGAGCGACACAGTATGGCATGAAGGTATGCATAGATTTCCACTATTCGGATTTCTGGGCTGACCCGACCAAGCAGTATGCTCCGAAGGCGTGGAAGGGAATGAATCTTGAGCAGAAGAGCGATGCACTCTATGATTTTACGGTGACAAGCCTTACAGATATTCTGAATGCCGGTGTCGATGTATGTATGGTCCAGGTAGGAAATGAAATCAATAAGGGAATGTCAGGGGAGACATTCATGTCTTCGGTAGCGGAGCTGCTGAAGGCAGGCAGCAGTGCAGTGCGTGAGGTTTCAAAAGCTGCAGGAAAAGACATTCAGGTTGCTGTCCACTATACAGACATTGATAAACAGGGTGAGGTTGCGAAGATTACGGCTGACCTTGAGAAATATGGTGTGGATTATGATATTTTTGCAATGTCCTACTACTCATTCTGGCATGGCTCGATGGAGAATATGCAGGATATGGCAGAATATGTGCAGGACACCTACGGCAAGAAGGTTGTGATCGCAGAGACTTCATATTGCTATACCAGCGAGGATGGTGACGGAAGCGGCAACAGTGTGTCTGGTGATGGCGACCTTGTGGACGGGTATGATGCAACTGTCCAGGGACAGGCAGATATGCTTCGTGATATATGTGCGGCAGCAGATGAAGCTGATATAATGGGTGTGTTCTACTGGGAAGGAACATGGATTCCTGTAGGACCTGCGGATGCGGACAACTCGGAGCTCTGGGAAAAATATGGAAGCGGTTGGGCAAGCAGCTATTCAGGTTCATATGACCCGAAGGATGCAGGCAAGTACTATGGCGGCTGTTCATGGGATAATCAGGCATTGTTCGATTTTACCGGACATCCGCTCGACTCACTCAAGGTATTCAGGGAATTAAAGTATGGGGCAACGGCACCGCTTGCGGTTGAAAAGGTTCCCGGTGTTGAGGTATTCTGCAATGTGGGAGCTGAGCTGGTGCTGCCTGAAACAGCACAGGTTGTCTACAATGACAAGACAGCCAACAGGGAGGTTCCTGTTGTATGGAATGCTGAACAGATCGCAGCGATAGACACTAATATCGGAGGAAGCTATCAGGTAGAGGGCATTCTTCAGGACGAGGAGCTGGATGAGGAGTACAGAACGGTTGTCGCAAATGTTGAGGTTAAGCTTATAAACTACGTTGTGAATTCAAGCTTTGAGGATTCCGACACTTCCATGTGGAAGGTGGTCTACAACGGAAAAGAGAACCCTACAGATTATCAGGTCAACGCAAAAGACGCAAAGACGGGTGAGACGGCTTTCCACTTCTGGTCGGCGAGTGAGATGGATTTCTCCATTGAGCAGGAGGTAACGGGACTTGAGCCGGGAACTTATCAGCTCTCAGCCTTCTCACAGGGCGGAGATATGTTGAGCTCATCAGTGCTTGAGCTGTATGCGGTTGCTGATGGTGTGGAGTACACACAGAGCTTTGAGCTTACGGGGTATGCAGACTGGAAGGAGCCGACGGTTACGGATATCAAGCTCACAGGGGACACTATCGTTGTCGGTGTGAGAATGAAGTGCAACGGCGGAAGCTGGGGCACGGTGGATGACGTGACACTGAACAGAGTTGGAGAATAACAGATCATAATACAAATGTCAAAATATGTAGTGGTATAAATAAGATGTTGAGGTCAAAAGGTATTTTGACCTCTATGATATCGAATTGCTCCGCACTGCGTGCTCCCACAATTCTCAATAACATTCGTAATTCGCACATTTTTCTTTGAAAAATGGCTACTTACTCATATTTTTGGCGGGTCACAACGTCAAAAATCCTCACGCAAGCAAGCTTGCATCGGACTTCTGACCTTTTGACCCTGATATCATAAATAATAAAATCAGATGAAAAGTCCAAGTGCGCGTGTACGCATTTGGACTTTTTGTGATTATGGTATTGACAAATTTGGTTGGTAGCTATAGACTGAGCATAACGAGGTCGGTAAGAATAGACCGGAAATAAACAGATATAAAAAGAGAGGTATATTTCGTGGAGAGTCTTAAATTATGTGAGAGCGATTATCGCTTTATGTGTGTTATATGGGACAATGAGCCGCTTGCTTCGGGAAAGCTTGTGGAGTTGTGTGCAAGCGGGCTGGGCTGGAAGAAGTCGACCACATACACGACGTTAAAGAAGCTGTGTGAGAAGGGATTTGCGAAGAATGAGAACACGGTTGTCACGGCAGTCGTGAAGAAGGAGAAAGTGGTGGCGTATGCCAGTGACCATTTTATAAAGCAGACGTTCGGCGGTTCGCTTCCGCAGTTTTTGGCTGCGTTTCTCAGCGGCAGGAAGATAAGCGAGGAGGAGGCAGAGGAGCTTAAAAAGCTTATTGATGAGCATAAGTAACATTGGTGAATATATATTGCGTGAAAATAAACAGTATATAACAGTTGACAACAGATGCCGACTGTTATATACTGTTTATACGTTAAGCGATATATGTGGCGTAGCGCAGCGCCACATCAGCAATTTGTTTTCGCTCGGAAATGAGGATTAATATGCATATTATAATTAACAACTCATCCATGATACCCATTTATGAGCAGCTCATGGAGCAGATTAAAAATGAGATAATATCAGGCGGGCTTAAGGAGGGGGAAGCACTTCCTTCCGTCAGAACGCTTTCGGGGGAGCTTAAGATGAGTGCTCTTACCGTCAAGAAGGCTTACGATAAGCTTGAGGAGGAGAATTTTGTGAGCACAGTCCATGGCAAGGGAACCTTTGTCACGGCTACGGACATGGAGCTTGCAGCAGAAGCCAGACGGCATGCGGTGGAGGAGGACTTCTGCCATGCAGTCGCGAAGGCGAGGACAGTCGGGATGAGCAATGAGGAGATTAAGGAGTTGTTTGCCATAATAATTGAAGAGTGAATGATTGTGAGCAGAGGATAGGGAGAGTGAAGTATGATAAAAGCAGATAATCTTGTCAAGAAGTATGGGAATTTCGAACTCGACATATCAATGGAGGTTCAGGAAGGTTATATTACGGGGCTTGTGGGAAAGAACGGAGCCGGTAAGAGCACGGCAATCAAGCTGATACTTGGGCTTGTAAAACCGGATTCGGGAAGTATAACGGTTCTCGGAAAAATGCCGTGCGAGCTTACCGGAAAGGATAAGCAGAAGCTGGGCGTTACGCTTTCCGAGGCGGGTTTTTCGACTTACCTGAATGTGAAGGACATAATCAGAATACTGAAGAAGCTGTATTATGATTTCGATGAAGGAGAGTTCAGAAGCCGGTGTGATAGGCTGAGAATACCATTGGATAAGAACATAAAGGATTTTTCAACAGGTATGAGGGCAAAGCTGAGAATGCTGGTGGCACTCAGCCATAACGCGAAGCTTCTCATACTTGATGAGCCGACAGCCGGGCTTGATGTTGATGCAAGAAACAGGCTCCTCGATATGCTGCGCGATTATATGGAAAAAAGACCTGACAGCAGCATATTAATCACGTCCCACATATCTACCGATCTTGAAGGCTTATGCGATGACATATACATGATTCATGATGGCAATGTGGTGCTTCACGAGGATACAGATGTACTTCTTGACAAATATGCGGTGCTTAAGGTTGATGAAGCAGCCTATGAAAAGCTTGACAAGACATATATTTTAAAGACCAATAAGGAAAGCTTCGGATATTCATGCTTCACAAATGAGAAGCAGTTCTATGTGGAGAATTATCCGGGTATGGTTGTTGAAAAAGGCGGAATTGATGACTTGATTCTTATGTATTCGGGAGGAAAAATGTGATGGCAGGACTTTTTGAGAAAGATATCAGACTGATTTTGAGAAATAAACAGATGGTGATAGTGGTTGCTTTTATGGCATTCATGATGAGTTTTTCGGGAAGTATTGATATGGTTCTGCCATATATGACCATTTTCGGGACAATATTTTCGGTGAGCACGATAAGCTTTGATGAGGTTGACAACGGATACAGCTATATCATGACACTTCCGGTGACATATAAGGATTATGTGTATGAGAAGTATATGTTCTGCACAGCCGGGGGAATGTCTGCCGTACTTCTGGCAGTGGTGCTTTCGGCAATAAGCAGCATATTGAGAGGCACAGCGATAAGCGGAGACATGCCGGAAGCGCTGAGCACCGCGGTTATGCTTATTGTGCTGATGGAGTCTGTTCTTATACCGGTACAGCTTAAGTTCGGCTCTGAAAAATCAAGAATATTTCTCGTTATTCTTATCGGAGCAGTGCTTGGCGGAGCTTTTGTGATAGACAGATTCGTGATGAATATTGAACAGTCGGGCGTTGAAATTTTAAAGTTGATTGAAGATATTCCGCCTGTGGCGGGAATTTGCGGTGTTTGTGTGTTTGCTATAATTATTTTTGCTGTTTCGGTTCTATGCAGTATGGGAATTATGAGAAAAAAGCAGTACTAGTAATCTTGCAGGAGTGAATATATTAGAACTTCTAAAGCAAAAAACAATGCATCCGATATATAAAGTGAGCGACAAGGAAGTCTGTTATTAATATACTATAGATGTATAGGAGAGCTGAGGACAGGAAGCTTTATTGGTATTAAGGATATGAATAATATTTTGTTGATTATAGAGGATGATGAAGAAATAAGAACAATGGTGTCAACATATTTTGATGGCAGAGGATATAATGTCCTTGAGGCAGATGACGGACGGAGTGGACTGGCGGTGCTTGCAACAGAGAATGTGGATATTGTTTTTCTGGACATTATGCTGCCTGATATGAATGGGTATACAGTATGTCGTGAGATAAGAAAAAGACTGGCAAATATAATAGATATACTTGGGGGAGTAGATTTAAATATAACTGACAATGAATTAGAGTATATAAATGCTTATTTGGATGATAATATGGCAAATACCGGAATGTACTCGGAAAAACTGACCGAAAGAGGGAATGTACATCTGAATGGTCTTCAGACGCTTGCATATTGTCGTATCAGGTATACAGACTTTTATGGTGATGATGGAGTTGTATATAAATATGACATGGGAAGAACGGCAAGACAGAGAGTTGTTATGAATAAGCTTGCTCAAAAGCTGAGTTCACTGGATATGACTAAGCTGCGGAGAATTCTTAATACTATATTGGGAAATGATAAAAAATGGATTTTTACCAACATAGCTTATGACGATGCGATAAATAGTCTGAGTCTTGCTCTTAAATTCAAAATTGTATCATCACAGGGATTTCCGTTTGATTATGACTTTTTAAGTTATAATGGTGCCGATGTCGTGACAGCTTATTCGTGGGAGACGGATGTAAAGAAACTTCATAATATACTTTATGGAGATAATGGGTATGAAATATCCAATACGGTGAGAATGATAAATGACAGACTTGAGTTAATAGTGAATGGATGTTAACAATGCTTTGTAAAATGAAATCAAAGTTCATAGCTTGACTTTTCCCGGTTAGTTGATAAAATGAACACGTTAAATACAGTGTAAAATGGATATTATATATAGATAATTGCGAACTCAAATTTCACAACGTCTGACATTAAATAACTGAGTTTGCAATTATCTAATATTATATAGTATAGAAGGAGAAAAATATGACAGAGGAACAGGTGAAGAGAAAAAAAGCCAGACGCAAGAGAAGAAAAATCAAACGCGCACTGATATTGAGCATAATGGTGCTGATGATTGTAGCGATTATTTTTCTTATAACTGCGATAGTGAAGCTTATAGATGGTGACGGTGCGAAGGGAGAGATAATTCTTCCGGTAGAGACGACAACACAGGAAAGTACAGTGTGGGAAACAACAACGCAGGAAACAACGCAGGAAACGACGGCACAGGAAACTGCAACACAGGAGACGACGCAGGATACCACAGCTCCGACTGCGGCGCAGGATGAGAGCACAGCGGAAACTACGACTGCGGAGCAGGCATCAGGCATCGTAATGCCCTCGGAAAGAGTGCCGGGTTCACAACTTGATGCGTCGAATTTTGTGAACTATTCAACAGAGAAGGTTCCGTACGGCTTCGGCGCAGAGGTTGACGAGGACAACCGCCCTGACGGCTGTACATGGTATGCGAACAAGTTCAGCAATTATACGGCACTTTTCATTATGCCTAAAAGTAATAACATATATCTTACCTTTGATGAGGGCTATGAGTATGGGTTCAGTGGGGAGATACTTGATACGCTCAAGGAAAAAAACGTAAAAGCCGTATTTTTTATAACTCTGCCATATGCAAAGCAGAACCCTGACCTTGTTCAGAGAATGATTGATGAGGGACATATAATCGGGAATCACACGACGACACATCCGGCAGGCGGATTGCAGCAATATGATGCTCAGAGGCAGATAGATGATATAGATCAGGTTACACAGTATGTTAAAGACAATTTTGGCTATGAAATGACTTTATTCCGTTATCCTGAGGGCTCATTCAGCGAGCAAAGTCTTGCAATTGTTAATGCACTCGGATATACACCGGTGTTCTGGAGCTTTGCATACAAGGACTGGGATGTAAATAATCAGCCCGAGCTTTCAACTTCGCTTCAGAATGCACTTGATAAGGCGCATGGCGGAGCCATATATCTTCTGCATGCTGAATCAGAGACTAACACCAGGATGCTTCCCGACCTTATAGACGGGTTAAGGGCAAAGGGATACTCGCTGGAACAGCTAAATTATTAACAGAAGTGTCCGATATATTATATATGGAAGAAATCTGACATATATATACACGGATGTATAAGAACGCTACGGACAGCATGATGTATTGGTGCTGTCCGTTTTTTTACAGAGAAGACAATTCAATCAAATATTGCAGTTGGGGAGGAAAATTATGTCGCAAAATGTATATGTAAATCTTAAAAGCTTAAAGACGAGCGTAAGCGGCAGCAGGCAGACCGCGTTTGACAAGCTGAGCACCGCATTTGGAAAGTATTCAAAAACCGGGAACGACAATAAGCAGGCGGATAAAACGACTAAGTTTGCCTCGAGAATGAATATGCTGCGAGTGGCTGTGAATGATTATCTTGATCCGACAGCCGGAATGACTGATGAACAGAAAGAAAGGTTCATTAAGAAGCTCTATGCCAAGATACAGAGCGGAAAGAAGCTGACACCGGATGAAATGCAATATCTGAGACAGAATGACCCCGTGACATACATGAAGGTTGCGAGGGTTCAGGCACAGAGGGAGGCACTCGAGACACAGCTTAAGAGCTGTAAGTCTAAGGAGGAGGCGCAGAACATATATCTTGATAAGGTGTCGAGAATATCTGAGGATGATCCTGCAAGGCAGGAGCTGCGAGCCGCCTACGATGATGCCTTTGATGAATACAGGAAGTCCGGGGATTACAAGAGCCTTCCTGATACAGAGAAGGAGATAAGGCGTAATAGAGAAAATAATTCCAAAGGTAGAAAATAAACGGTAAAAAAATTTATTCTGACGTGACATTACAGATTTACTAGTGTATAATAGCTCGGTAAGACTTATAGATTTAACGGAGGAAAGAGCTATGATGATAGCAAAGATTTTGGCACTCACCATTTTTATAGTGATGTTTGTGCTCATTATCACGGACAAGATTGAAAAGTGTATTGTCACGCTGTGTTGCGGACTTGCGACAGCGATTTTTGTGTTCGGTCTGTCCATGCACAGCATGAGTGCCTTTACAGAGACGCTTAATGTTAGAAACATATTTACGCTTGGGTTCTGGTATGAAGCCGGAAGTTCGTCTGAGAGCACCGGTGGAGTGAACTGGGCGACCATTATATTCCTTGCGGGAATGATGATAATGGTGGAAGGAATGGCGAAGGCGGGATTTTTCCGCTGGCTCTGCATGACGATTGCAAAGCTCGTAAAGTACAAGGTAATCCCGATTTTCCTTACATTCATGGTTATGTCATTCGTGCTTGCCATGTTTATCGACAGTATCACGGTTATACTGTTCCTTGCGGCTGTTACGGTTGAGCTTGCACAGCTTCTTAAGTTCAACCCGGTTCCGATTATCCTGTCGGAGATATTCTGTGCGAACCTCGGAGGTTCCGCGACAATGTGTGGTGACCCGCCTAACATCATTATCGGTACATCACTCGGATATTCATTTGCCGATTTTGTGACCAACACGGGACTTATGGCGGTAATATCGCTTGTCGTCATTGTCGTATATTTTTACCTGTGCTTTAAAAAGGAGCTTGGCAAGGCCGGCGGCGACGTCGATATATCCAAGATGCCTTCACCTAAGTCAGCCATAACAGATAAGAAGGCATTTGCAATCAGCACGATTATATTCTTTATCGCTGTTGCACTCCTCATCACACATGCACAGACGGGACTCACGGTTGCGTTTATCGGTACATTTATAGCACTAATAACGCTTCTCACATCAGGAAAGAATATAAAGGCAATACTTAAGGGTGTTGACTATAAGACACTGCTCTTCTTTATCGGACTCTTTTTTGTCGTAGGGGGACTTGAGCAGACAGGCATTCTTGAAGTATTTGCACAGTTCATCGGAAAGGTCAGCGGCGGAAACATAATGGTAATGATAGCAATTATTATCTGGGTATCAGCCATTGCGAGTGCATTTATCGACAATATTCCGTTCGCGGCAACTATGATTCCGGTTATAAAGACACTTTCTGCAACAACGGGTGCAGACCTTGCGGTTCTTTCATGGACACTTGCAATGGGAACCGACATCGGAGGAAGTGCAACACCAATCGGTGCCTCTGCCAATGTAGTCGGAACCTCCATCGCTTCAAGAGAGGGTTACCCTGTAACCTGGGGCAAGTACTGTAAGGTGGCTGTTCCTGCGACAGTTATTGTTATCCTCATATCGATGCTGAGCATCTATGTGAGATATCTGTAAAAATTCGTGCTTTTGAACAGAGCGGATTGCAAATATCATTGACAGAAAATTTAAAGAATTATAAGAAAACTATTTACAAAAACAGGTATTTTAATGTAAAATATAACTATTCAGAAGCCGCAGTTTTGCAGAGGTGGTTATGAATAGTTATATTTTTTTACCGGTATTGTGGAAGTTTATAACTGTTCGTAAGCAATGCAATGATGCGAAGAGGAGGCATTTATATGGGTGAACAACTGATTATTGCAGTAAGCCGTGAGTTCGGAAGCGGCGGTCACGCAGTGGCACAGCTTCTTTCTGAGAAGTACAATATCTCTCTATATGACAGCAATCTGCTTGAGGATATTGCGAATCAGAAGAATCTTGATGCGCAGGCTCTCGGAAAGTATGACGAGAAATCAAAGTCTTCATTTTTTACAAGGTCGGTTAGAGGCTTCAGTACATCTCCTGAGGAGAATCTTGCATGGATGCAGTTTAAGTACCTAAAGGGCATGGCTGACGAGGGTAAGTCCTTCGTCATTGTCGGAAGATGCGCGGAGGAAGTCTTAAAGGGTAATCCGAATCTTTTCACTGTTTTCGTACTCGGCAACATGGAGAACAAGATTCACAGAATCATGGAGCGCTATCAGACGAACAGGGATAAGGCTGTGAAGCTTATCGAGCAGCAGGATAAGAAGAGAAAGTCCTATCACAACACATATTGTCAGGGCAAGTGGGGCGACTCAAGAAATTATGACATATGTATCAACAGCCGACTCGGAGTTGAGGTGACAGCGGACATTATTGCACATTATATTGATGACGCGAGAGCACAGAAGAATTGAAGTTGAATAAAGAGCATGGCTTTTAATCGGAGCATCCGCCTTTTGGGTGGATGCTCCTTGTATTATGAGATGTTTAGAGGAACCTTAGATTTTTAATAATCGTATCCCTTCCACCGAATACTTCATATATCATCTTTTCTTCCGGAGACATCATGGATTCATTCTGGGTTATTCCAGAAAATTAATAACACAGCATATAATACAAACTGCTTTTCCCGATATAATTAGGTAAGATTTAAGATTTGAAATGAGGAAAAGCATGAACATATGACTTTATAAAATGTGCGTATAATCATAAAAAATAGGGTTATAATACTTGCGTATAATCAAAAAATAAATTACAATGTGCGTATAATCATAAAAAATAGAACTAACATATATGCGCATAATCTGGAGGAACCATGATATTAAAAAGAAAAATATATAAAAAACTACTGGAATGGAAAAAGGAGTGTCAGGGGAAAAAAGCTTTACTGATAGAAGGCGCCAGACGTATTGGAAAGTCTACCATCTGCGAAGAATTTGGAAAAAACGAATACGAAAGTTATCTTCTGATTGACTTTGCTAAAAAAGATAAGGAAGTCGAAATGTATTTTGAGCGATATCTGAATGATCTGGATACATTTTTTATGCTGTTACAGACACATTTTGGAACAAAACTGACAGAGAGAAACTCTCTTATTATTTTTGATGAGGTACAGATGTTTCCACAGGCAAGAGCTGCGATAAAATATTTGGTTGCAGATGGAAGATATGATTATATCGAAACTGGCTCATTGATATCTATCAGAGAAAATGTAAAGAATATTGTCATACCGTCAGAAGAAAGAAATATCAATATGTATCCATTGGATTTCGAAGAATTCGCAATAGCATTAGAAGAAGATTTGCTGGTTGAATATATAAAAAAATGCTTTGAAAAAAGAGAACCTTTGGAAAGAAGTATGCATAATCAGGCAATGCTTTTGTTTCATCAGTATATGCTTGTTGGTGGGATGCCTATGCCTGTAGTGGCATTTATTGAAAGTAAAAAAGATTTTACAGAAGCGGATAAAGAAAAAAGGGACATTCTTAAATTGTATCGGGAAGATATTATGAAGATAGATATGAGATATAGAAGCAAAGTTCTTGCAATCTATGACCAGATTCCGGGATTCCTGTCACAGCATGAAAAAAGAGTTGTATTCAAAAAGCTACAGGATGGTAGTTACGCAGACCAGTACGAAGAAACATTTTTCTGGCTGTCGGATTCTATGATATCTAATGAGTGTTTTTTGTGTAATGATCCTAATGTGGGGTTATCATTAAATGAGACAAGAAGCTATGTAAAGTGTTATATGGGAGATACCGGTCTTTTGGTAAGCCATGCGTTTGATGAGAATGAATTACTTGAAGATGAAGTGTATAAACAGATATTGGCAGGCAAATTGCAGATTAATGAAGGGATGCTTTATGAAAATGCAATAGCCCAGATGCTGGTAGCAAATGGACATAAGTTATATTTTTATACACACTATAATGAAAATAAGCATCGAAATGATATAGAAATTGACTTTATTATTTCAAATAACAGCAGATTAAAATATAAGATGTTTCCGATTGAAGTAAAGTCTGGAAAGCAATATAAAACAACCTCATTAAATAATTTCAGAGAAAAATACAAGGAGCGCATAGGGGAAAGTTATATTATTCATCCAAGAAATTTAGTTGTAAAAGATGGAATTATATGCATTCCGCCATATATGACGATGAATATATAAAAATCTGACATACACACTTGACAATATCACTCTGATGAAGCGGTGGTGCTGTTTGAAAAATCACCGGCGGCGGTAACCATGTTTTTCAGGCTTGCCGCTGTCTCAGGGACACCTCTTGTCTTGAGTCCGCAGTCAGGGTTCACTCATAGCTTCTGCGGGCTTTTTTTTTAATAATTAGGTTATGAATCCTTAATCCTTGTCCGTAGAATCTTAATAAAATTGGTGATATAATATAATAGATGAACAAAAGTCACTAATTTTACTGCAGGAGGAATATGGCATGAAGGAAATCAAGTCACCTAAGAAGCCGTTAATATTCTATTACGGCATAGTTCTGTTACTTTTAATTCTGTTTAATCTGATTGTATCCCCTATTCTTATGGAGCGTCAGGTCACTGAGGTGGACTATGGCACATTTATGAGAATGATTGAGGAAAAGAATGTAGGTCAGGTCGAGGTCGGCAATTCGGAAATCGTGTTTACCGACAAGGATAACACCGCAATCTACAAGACGGGAGCGATGGACGATCCTAATCTCACGGAGCGCCTTTACAATGCGGGGGCGAGCTTCGCAAAGGAGATTGAAAAGACGACATCGCCGCTTATCAGCTTCCTTGTAACGGGTATTCTGCCGCTTGTAATCTTCATCGTTCTTGGTCAGTATATGTCAAGGAAGCTTATGCAGCAGATGGGCGGCGGAAAGAATTCCATGGCATTCGGCATGGGAAAGAGCAACGCAAAAATATATGTGCAGTCGACAGAGGGAATACATTTTTCCGATGTTGCAGGAGAGGATGAGGCAAAGGAGAATCTTGCCGAGATAGTGGATTATCTTCACAATCCGTCAAAGTATACGGATGTGGGTGCTTCGATGCCGAAGGGACTTCTGCTTGTAGGCCCTCCGGGAACAGGTAAGACAATGCTTGCCAAGGCTGTCGCGGGTGAGGCAAATGTTCCGTTCTTCTCAATATCGGGCTCGGAATTCGTTGAGATGTTCGTCGGAATGGGAGCATCCAAGGTTCGTGACCTTTTCAGCCAGGCAAAGGAGAAGGCTCCTTGTATCGTATTTATCGATGAGATTGATGCCATCGGAAAGAAGAGGGACGGTCAGCTTGGCGGAAACGATGAGCGTGAGCAGACTTTGAACCAGCTTCTTACAGAGATGGACGGCTTCGAGGGAAATAACGGCGTTATCATTCTTGCTGCTACGAACCGTCCGGAGTCACTTGACCCTGCACTCACAAGACCGGGACGTTTTGACAGACGTGTGCCTGTTGAGCTCCCTGACCTTGCGGGACGTGAGGCGATACTCAAGGTTCATGCAAGAAAGATTAAGCTCTCCGACGACGTGGATTTTCACACGATAGCGCGAATGGCTTCCGGTGCATCGGGCGCTGAGCTTGCCAATATTATAAATGAAGCAGCTCTTAGAACCGTAAGAAACAACAGAACCATTGTGACTCAGGCAGACCTTGAGGAGAGCATTGAGGTTGTAATAGCGGGCTATCAGAAGAAGAACGCCGTTCTCTCGGATGAGGAGAGGAAGATTGTCTCATATCATGAGGTAGGACATGCTCTTGTTGCGGCACTTCAGACCAATTCAGCTCCGGTTCAGAAGATTACCATTATTCCGCGTACCTCGGGCGCGCTCGGCTACACAATGCAGGTTGAGCAGGGCGACAAGTACCTCATGAACAAGAAAGAGATTGAGAATAAGATTGCGACATTCACGGGAGGACGTGCAGCGGAGGAGGTTGTCTTTAACGAGATTACTACCGGTGCATCCAACGATATAGAGCAGGCGACGAAGCTCGCGCGTGCGATGATTACCAGATACGGAATGACGGAGGAGTTCGACATGGTTGCGATGGAGACCGTCACGAACCAGTATCTCGGCGGCGATACATCTCTTAGCTGCTCCGCAGACACGCAGAAGGAGATTGACAAGAAGGTTGTCGAGCTTGTGAAACGCCAGCACGAGAAGGCAAAGAAGCTTCTTGAGGACAACAGGGCTAAGCTTGATGAGCTTGCCATGTATCTCTACGAGAAGGAGACCATCACCGGAGATGAGTTCATGAGGATTCTCAATGATGGTAAAGGAAAGGCAGGTGAGCAGGCATGAAGGAATACTCACGCTGCAAATGGCTTGAGTTGACAGAGGGCGTATTGCTCATCATACTCGGCATAGTCACACTTATCTGTCCGACAGGTGTATTTTGGGGCTTCTCAATCATATACGGTGTCATGGCGATAGTTACAGGTATCGCTGACATTATCTTCTATGTCAAGATGGAAAAATACACGGGCTTCGGACCTGTGCTCGCACTCGTATCCGGTGTAATGAGCGTACTTGCAGGAGCGATGCTTCTCATGTATCCGAATGCGGGACAGCTTATAATCGTTATGCTCATACCGATATGGTTCATCGCGCACAGCATATCGAGACTGTCACATCTTCCGCTTGTCAGGATTGGAGCCGGAAGAGTATATTACATATTCTCTCTCGTACTTAATATAATCGGAATCATCTTGGGAGTGCTCATGATATTCTCGCCGTCGATAGCACTGTTCTCGGCGTCGGTGCTCATAGGAACGTATCTCATTCTGCTTGGAGTGGATTGCGTTATCATGGCGGGGAGCTTCGGAAAGAACATTAAATAATCACGGACGTTCAACGTATAATGGTATGGCATCCTGCTAAAACTGTCGTTAAATCGCAGGATTGTCATACCATTATTGCGTTGAACTGGTTATGGAATAATATGGAATGCTGCATAAATTGATGTTCAGTATGCTAAAAATAATAAAGACATGGCAATCATGCGATTAACGATAGTTTAGCAGGATGCCATGTCTTTATTTGTTGAAGCGGCTGTGGTATAATTAATATATTATCACGTTGAACGCAGAATAAGCAATCCCCCGCTTCAAGTGTGTAGAGCACTAATCGGTGGGTAAGGGGGATGCTTATGTCAGTGGGAGTTAAAAGCTCCCACTGACAGTTCGCAAAGCGACTGCGTTCATGAGCAAGTAGCGAAAGCGGATTGCGAATGTCCGCTTTACGGGGGTTCACATGAGTAAGGGAAAGATTCTTGTTGTTGAGGATGAGAGGGACATAAGGGAGGGCTTGTGCGAGTTTCTTGTAAATGACGGCTATGATGTAACTGCATGCGGAGACATGCAGGAGGCAGAGAAAATTATTGCTCACGGTGGTGTAGATTTGTATCTGCTTGATGTCATGCTTCCCGATGGAAGCGGGTTTGAATTGTGCGAATATATCAGGGATGGCTTAGGAAGCAGTGCTCCGGTTATCTTTTTGACGGCACTTGACGATGAGGACAGCGTTGTGAGAGGACTTGAGACGGGCGGTAATGATTATCTTGGGAAGCCGTTCAGGAAGCGTGAGCTTATGGCTCGTGTCGGGCGCATCTTAACAGATATCATAAGAGCAGTGAGATATACAGAGCAGGAGATTTATCATATGATAAGCCGGCGGGGAGAGTGTATAAGTGTGGTGAGGAATTGGAGCTTAGGAAAAACGAGCTTAAGCTGCTTGGCTTTTTTATGGAGAATCCCGGTATTCTAATACCCAGAGAAAGGCTCCTTGAGCTGATGTGGGATATTGACGGTGAGTTTGTGGATGACAATACACTGTCAGTGGAGGTAAGCCGTCTGCGTAAGAAGCTTGGCAGATGGAATGACAGGGAATACATTGACACGGTCAGAGGAATCGGCTACAGGTGGAATGAACGGGGTGACAGATAATGAAGAGTGGAAAATACAGAGGTTTTGATATTGCTATAATAGGTCTTGCATGCTGCATGGGAGCTCTGGCTCTTGGCGGCATGCTTTTTATGTTGAAGTTTTATACAGGGCAGATGCAGAGTATGGTCGGAATTGTGTATGAGTACGACGAAAATGCAGCAAAGGAGCTGCTGGGTGGAATGTTCATGGGGCAGGGTGAAACGGCAATGGGTATAGAGGCGGCAAAAAATCTCGGATATACGCAGGATGCCTTCAGTCTGTGGAACAGATTGAATATTCATGGGACGATGCTGCTTTTCGGCGGTGTGGCAGTGATTATTTTGTGTGGCATAATATGCATTGTTGTGATTAGAGGAAGACGACATGATATAGCTGACACGGAAAATGAGCATACCATAAACAGACTTGCGGAGGATGCGCGGGCAAAGGAGAAATATTATACCGACAGGCAGCAGGATATTCAGATATTTATGGAGAATGTGGCACATCAGCTTAAGACTCCGCTTGCGGCGGTAATGGTAAACTTGGAATTGATTGACGGAGAAGACAGGCAGCAGGATGAGCTGCACAAGGAAAAATGCATTGAGAATATAGAACACATGAAGGAGCTGCTGATGCTTCTGTTAAATTCTGCACGCCTTCGGGTCGGAAAGCTTCATTTTAACAAAAAAAGAGTGGATATAGCTTCACTGGTGACGAGACTTGAGCTTGAAAATGATGGTCTTATTGTGGAGAGAGTTCCATCATGTATGATAGATGCGGATGAGGAATGGCTCTATCAGGCTGTAAATAATATTGTGTCAAACGGGCTTGAGTACGGCAGAGTGATTCTGAGTGGAACATATCAAAGCGACCATGTAAGCCTTAAGATAAAGGATGAAGGCCCGGGGGTGAATAAGGATGAGATGTCGAAGCTGTTTGAACGATATTATGTAGGTGAAAATTCAAGAAAGGACAGCACGGGAATAGGTCTGAATCTTGCATATATGGTTGTGAGGGCACACGGAGGTGATATTGTGGTACATAGTACTGATGACGAGCCGGGGTGTACGATAAAGATTACCATACCGAGGTACAATGTGAAAGAAAAAATAAAAATAAATGAATCTGTAAGAGTCCTGTAAGAATTGAAGTGTATGCTCTTATTATACAGACAGGAGAATTTATTCCATAATGAGAGAGGAGCATGAGATATGGACTTAATCAGTGTCAGCAGACGGCGGAGGAGAAAAGAGCTTGTGAGGGTATCACTTATTGTATTTCTTGTGAGCTTTTTTCTTGCCGCCTTTTTGCTGTATCAGAGCCAGATGGAGGAGTATGAAAATCAGAGGAATATAAGGCTGTGCGGGGGCTGGATACTCGAACAGTCGGGCTATACCGCAACATCGGAAGTACTGCACCCGTATGTGGAAAAGACGGGTGAGGTGCTTGGAGGCGTGCACGTTTACTTAAATGACGGCGGGGATGCGTTTTCAAATGATACGGGGCTGTATATCGGGACACTTCCCGACAATATGTCCGACATCGGGCGTGTGAGGATATTTGACGGGCGGATGCCTGAGAGCGAGGGCGAGATAGCGCTTACGCTCGGGGCACTTGAAAGGCTTGGACTTTCGTATGAGCTCGGGCAGCGGATAGAGGTATGTTACGGAAAATATTACGATTACGGCGAACTGCGTGAGAAAAACATGAATCAGGAGTATCACACCAAGAGCTATGTGGTCACGGGTATTCTGTACAATTATCTCGATTTGTGGTCGACGGACTCGGGAATGCCGGGCATGATTGTGTCGGCGGAGGATTTTGCCACGATTGATGCTCAGAAAATTCATTTTGGATTTTACGGTCTTAAAGGCGAATATGCGGATGTAAATACCGAATTTGCGAGGACGCTTGCGGATGGGGATTCCACCTTAGCCTATAATTCCAAGGTCTATGACGCAGTACTGTGGGACAGCGGGGTCACGAATGTGTGGGTTTTGGTATCCGTCATGGTGATTGGCTGCTGTGCGATGGTATACATAATAATTCAGGAAAACAGACGAAGAAAGAGCGCGTACTACCTTATGAGGTGCATAGGTGCATCTAAAGGCCAGATAAGGGCGTTCTCGATTCAGGAGAGTGTATTTACCATGCTCCCGGCGGCAGCGGCGGGCGTGCTTGGGGCATACCTGATATGTGCCGTGGCTGTGGTTTTCGTGAGCAGAGCGGCGGACATAGAGTACTTTTTTGCCTTTGATGTCGGATTGCTGCTGTGCATTGTAGGAGTGGTCTTTTTAACGATGCTTGTAGCTGTTTTGGCTTCACAGACCACGCTTATGAGCAGGCGTATGGTGCAGGGCGAGGGAAAAGTAAGTGCGCGCAGGGCAAATCGTCTAAGAAAAAAGATACACGGAGGAAAGAACGGAAGAATGATAACACCTGCTTATGCGGCAAAGCGTCAGAACGCGCTTCACCCGGTGAGGACGATACTTTTGAGGGTGATAGGAATTGCTGTGTGCAGTGTGGTGCTTTACAGCTTCACAAAAATTTACAAGGATATATCATATTATAAGGGCTTTAAGAGCTCTGTGAATGATTTCACAATCGATATGCCGTCCGGCTTTGACTATCAGATTGACTATGAGGACAAGGAGACGGGGATGGTGACGTCGACCAACGCCTCGTTTTATGACACGGATGGCGGTTTTTCAAAAACGACGCTCAAGAGCATGGAGCTTGTCGAGGGAATCCGCGCGCTGAACTATAATGCGAGGGTGTCAACACATAAGCTTACATGGAACGGCATGGAGCAGTCGGAGTATTATAGGGAGGCTGTCAATGAAGTAACCAAAGTTTACGGGATGAATGGCGGCTATTGGCAGTACGATGACAAGTACGGGGAGCTTTTTACGGAAATTTATTGCAGCAATTATGATGACATCTGGGAGGCGTTTGCAAAAAATATCAGGTGGGATGGCGCAGACCGCAAAAAATTCGAGAGCGGGGAGCAGGTTCTGGTGCTGTTTAACACGGATGAAACAGACTCATCGCTCACGGCAGGGACGGTAATACATATCCCGACAGCATCGGGAAATATAGATGTAGAGGTTGCGGTTGTCGGAACTTCGGCAAATGTGTCGGACGGTGTGCCTTATGGCGGAAAATATTATACAATATACGGCTCCGAAGCGCTCGGAGAGCGGATTGCGGCTGCCGACGGCAAGGAGTTTAAATATACGCAGGCGCAATTTATATTTGACAATTACAGGGATGCCGAATTTATCGCGCAGCAGTTGTCAATAATTGCCGTGAGAAACGGCGGAAGCTACACTTCAAGATATGGTGAACTGAAAAATCAATACAAATCCGTAATGCACGAGTTTTTTATGTACGGATGCTTTGTGGCGGCGCTGTTTTTCATGTTTGCGGTCATAAGAATTGCAATCCTGAAGGATGATATTGCGGGGCTACGCGAGGCGAGGGCAAAATACAGGCAGGAGGGTGTGGATGACGGCTTCCTCATAAAACAGTCGGCGTGCGACGCGGCAAAGGACGGCTTGTCACTGCTTGCTTCGATTCCTGTTTTTGTGGCGATATACGGCTTTGTCTATGTAAATCAGATAAAAAAGGCTGCAATCACAGGAGGATGGCTTATATCGCACAGGCTTGGCAGGGTATTCACATACTCGACGGTGAAGGAAGGGGTGAAGCTGGTTCCGATACAGCTCTTAGACCTTCCGTATGAATGGAATTTTGTGATTGTTGCGGTGATTGTCATTGTATTTGTAATCGTGGGTACGATGATGACGGTAAGGGAGCTCAGTGTCGGAAGAGCGCGAGGCAATCGGAAATAAAAATATAACTTTTGGAAAGGACGGTAGAAATATGGGTAGGGACATTGTCTTAGAGGCGGTAAATATATCGAGGACGTATGCGGGAAAGGTTCCCGTAAGGGCACTCAAAGGCTGTAGTGCCGCGTTTGAGAGGGGCGAGTTCGCCGCGATAATAGGAAAGAGCGGCTCTGGGAAATCAACATTTTTAAGAATACTCGGCACGCTCGATGTGCCGGATGATGGGACGGTAAAGATTGGCGGAGTGGACATATATGGCGGAGGCACGAAGCTTTCGGACAAGCAGCTCTCCGAGTTCAGAAGAAGAAATATAGGCTTCGTGTATCAGGACTACAACCTTTTCCCTGAGTACACGGCATACGAGAATATAGTTTTTCCTGTACACCTTGACAAAAGGCGTGAGGATAGGGAAGAAGTGACGGAGATTATGGAAAAGCTTGGCATTGAACATTGCAGGGACAAGTTTCCGTTCGAGATGTCCGGCGGTGAGAAGCAGAGAGTGTCGCTTGCGAGAGCACTTGTCAACAAGCCCGCAGTGATACTTGCCGACGAGCCGACAGGAAATCTCGATGCAGAGACCTCATCCGAGGTCGCAGCACTTCTACGCAATGCGTCCGACATGTTCGGGCAGACTATCGTGATGGTGACACATGACAGGCAGATGGCGGATTTTGCGGACAGAGTGCTGGTGATAAAAGATGGGGTGGTGCGGTAGAGCAGCTTTTTCCTGAAGTAAAGACTGAAATTCGTTAAAATTATTCATAGCTGCACTCCTTTAGGGAACTTTTATAAGATATTTTATAAGAAAAGTTCCCTAAAATTATATACATGATGTTGGGGTCAAAACATGTGCTATAAACTTAGCATGTATAACGTATTATA